>Ga0131853_10007330_pt1 | contig 19935 bp, 9 predicted proteins | sample TergutLab28metaG_FD_92764 | JGI IMG/M metagenome (GOLD analysis project Ga0131853, IMG submission 92764) | Labiotermes labralis P1 segment gut microbial communities from Petit-Saut dam, French Guiana - Lab288 P1 (version 2) (version 2) | ecosystem: Host-associated > Arthropoda: Insects >... | reverse complement strand
TGAGGATGATCCCATAGAGGGATTGAAACATGTAGGAGAAATTTTAAATCCATTTTAATCAGATAATGTGGTTTTAATGGTTTGACAAGTATGTGCAATTAGTTGGTTTTAATAAATATTGTTCATTACCACATTCACAAGTGCCTCCCACCTGTCCCTATCCTGAGCCAGCCCAATCCAGTCCATACCCCCACTTCCTGGAGATCCATCTAAAAATTATCCTCCCATCTACGCCTGCGTCTCTCTAGCCGTCTCCTTCCCTCAGGCTTCCCCACCAAAACCACATTGCTAGTTAATGTTTACAAATGCTACCTGTACATATGTAATAATCAGATGAGTAAGATGAATCATTTGTAATTTTCTACATGTGTAAATGTATGTAAATATTATAATATCAGGAGCTCATTAAGTGCATCTGGAAAAATAGGCAAGAAAATTCATAGTGACACAATCAGAGTATGCACACTGACTTAAAATATCCCCGTGTCTTTGTACCTAAAACCAAACCATCCAGCACACTGATTAAATATAACAAATTTCCATGGAATTCTTATTCACTGGTTTTGAGAATGTGAATTTGTGTGTTATTATGAAAATGTTTGTTACATTCCATGATTAAAATAAATAATTTCCAAAAACTTCATGATTTATACAGAAAAGGGTTGTACAAAAATTGATGTCATTAGCAAAAATGCTATACAACTATCAAAACAGATACCTTTCTTACCCTCTCATTTGCTCAGTCCACACTGTATTCAGATGGAGTGAGAAAGTTATGTTGTATCATATCAAACTCTATAAATTACAGTAAAGTCCATATTTTTAAACAATAGAAACACAACAGTCAGACACCTTTTTTTTCATTAGACATGTGCCTAAATTAAACAAGAAAATATTACCTAAAACTGACACCAAAATTTAGATTTGTGGCAGGCATTATAATTGTAAAACAGCTCCAATTAATAGACGACAGTTACAGGTTTTGAAGATGCCTTCTTTTTTTTTAAATAAACAACTTTCTCTGTGTGTAACCATGAATACCCCATATATTTCAATTGCTTTCCTTAAAAAGACACAACACAGTTCAGAAGAAAATGAAATTTTCTGAAAAAAGGCATAGAAAGAAATATTTAACACTGAATATACATCCTCATCCACATCTTGTTTCAAAGTGGTATGCTGGCTGCATATAACATAAGGTAAATTTTAGGTTCTGAATATAACATAACAGTAAAACCATCAACACAACCTTCTTTCCCACTTCCCAGACCTGTCACAATGTTTCATTGGCAGATTAAATTAACCCACTAAGCTTCTAATCTTTGCAATACTATTCTTGCTGAAGAAAGAGGGTTAGCCATCCACCTCAGTACTGACAAACAGTGGTCCATCTACATGGTACAGTATTTACTAGTACCAAAACATTCTTTTAATGTTTCAGCAAAAGAATTTGAATTCTATCTCAAGACTACCTTACACAGGTCTACATGCTATAGCAACCAATATTCACCAATTATCACATTTCCTACAGCACAATTTAAACAAATGTGACATTCAATCGCTGGATGCAGTATTGAATATCACAAGTAAATTAAACAACAAGTGTTTATAATGTGTCTATTATAGTTCAACATTAATCCCCTTGTGAATGATGGTTGCTGTTTGGGAAGTTTGGTGAGTTTTTGTGGTTCTTTGAAGAGTTTTTGCTCTTGGATTTTGGAAGTTTCTCTCTCTTCTTGGATGACGATGAACTAGTGGAAGCAGAATCAGCTGGTGAAGATGTGTTTGAATGTTCTTGCTCCCAACTACGGCCTAGTGATTCTCGCATGCTCTGGCCATCACCTTCTTCATATGTGTCCACATCGACTTGTATAATATCAGGTGTTGCATTGACCTCAGACAGCTGAGAACTTAGAAGAGATGCCCTCACAGCACGCCGCTGCTCATCTGAATGCTGAGGACATCTCATGGAACGTGTACACAGCCTTCTTGTATGTTCGGATATAACACCACAGATTTGCATTAGGAGATTTTTCTTCTCATCGTATGTCATAGCATCATAATTCATGTTTGAAGGGTTTATGTTAGATGAACTAACCTCAGAACTAACATTACTCTCACCAGTCACATCACCATTGCGTACCGTTTTCTGAGTCTTTGAACGTCGTGTTCCATTCCGATCTCGTTTCTTTCTCCGCCGGTCTGGGGTTGCAGTCCAGTCAGCATCATCTTCATCATCGCTCATCATTCCACTGTACGCTACGCTTTCCTTACTGTTGTTTGCAATCCTGCGGCTTGCAATTCGTGAACTGTTCCGACCCATTCCCATGCATTTTGCTAAATGTGGTGCAAAACGGGAAGCAGCTAAGCTATGTTTACACGTAGGACAGTAACAAATGCATTCTTGTGCTTTTTTAATTGGTTGCTGACCAAATATATCCACATCAGGGCCATCGACTATTTCACAATTTGTGTTTTCTTCCTGAACTCCGTCTTCTACGTCAAATAAGCCCGCTTTAGCTGCGTGATGGACCTCAAAAACGACTCCAAGAATTACATCATCAACTAGTTTTTCAAACACACTGTTTGCTGCCAATATTACATTTTCTGGATCACTCATATACAGCTTAAACTGTCTAATGAGTTCCATCTCCTTTTCATCAGCTGTTGCCATTCTACTTATTATTTTAATTCCTGATATAATGTACTGCTTTATTTTTAGTCTTCCAGCACACGGTTAACGACAACCCACCGAATCGCACTTGCCCACTGCCCTCCTTCATCCGACCGATTGACTGAATCACATACCGAAACAGAACTTATATACAAACGACACAACACGAATCGTAGGGCGGTACGTGCAGCTCTCATCCGTGATATTTATAGATATCTCAACGCGTTGAATACACATTTATCGCAATACATGCTGTACCGTAGACAATATCACAGAATAGCTACGCCGAGAACACGGATGATAAAACACGCTCACTCCAACGTAGCATAATACAGGGAAATTTTACTAGAAAAGTATCGCGAGTTACTTCCCGTCGACTCGATTGCAATACACACAAGTGCACTCATTTACACGCTACATGCTGCTTTTTGAAAAGTGTATGAGGCGTTTGTTAAAGTTATGCGCATTAGGTATAATATAATATGTGTATATAGGCCGAGTTAACATCTCGTTGCTAAAAGAAGCGGAGATTCAGACAACTGTTTGTAAATAAGTAAAAAGGTTTCCAGCAAAAGCTTCCATTCTGAACAGTAAGAGAACACGCAGAACAGAAGTGCTTCCTGTATCCGTACAATGCAATTGCAGTGTACACATTGTGATGCAAAACTGGATTTTGTGAAATGGTACTTTCTTTGGGTGCATTCGTTTTCTTTAGCTATGAAGCTAGGTTTTATCTCACTAGATAGTGAACATTCAAAATAAGAGTTTTCTATAAAATGTCGTTACATAGTGTGTGTGGTGTGTTGTGCGTGCAGCTAGGATTGGACATTTTTCTGAGACCATACATTTACACCGATGTGTAGCACACTTTGATAGATTTTTATTGCCTGATCGATTACGAGAGAAACAATTCCTTTTTCAACAATACATTTCAACAGCTCACACTGCAGACTATTCCATGCATCGTTCGGAAAGTCTTTTTGGTGACAAAATAATAGGCAGGGGATTTTGGCTTGCTAGTTCGCTAGTTCTAAACCCATGCGATTTTTACTCGTGGAGCACGTTTAAAAGATAGCATGTAGGGATAATTCTCGCATTGAAGACTATCTGTTAAATGTGTTACTTGTCTGCGAGCCGAAGGAGGTTTGCGTAGTTCACGATGCGTGCCAAGACTGTCACTGCATAATTGGTTCCAAATATTTCGAGACAACATAGTAGAATCGAAACGTCTGGGACCAATAATGCTGTGACGGGTCGTCATACTACAGACGAGCGCACACCTTACCTAACCCACAAAAAGGTGTTCGAAAGAGTAGTAAGTTTTTCTGAGTAATAATTTATCATAGCAAGTACAACGTTAAGGAAAGCATGGTGAGTTTGTAGGTTATTTAACGACACTTTTGTCGACTTCAGGCGCTATCGAATCCACTGGAATGAAATGATCATGTATGGCAAATTGCAAGGAACGGAAATGGTTTTGGCACGTACCGATTTGACAATGAACTACAGAAACGTTGGAATAGTGTGAAATTTTTCAGGATAACTTGGGGCTAATTCAACCTGTCAAAAACAGCAATCTGCAACAAACTGTATGATTAAAGAATAAACACTTGAAAAAGTAACGTAAATAAGTTTAATTAATGACTGCGTGTCTCTAAAGGATTACAACAATGACTGACTCCTTAGATCTAGGACACTGCCCACTGACTGAGGAATTTTCTGTCTACACATTTTGGGAGACGGCTCTATTCCTGTCTAGAAGTGTTGTTCTTTAAAATGACATGAACTTGCAAATGTTACTTGTGTGAGTATGTGTGTGCGTGTGTGAATGTAACGACACAAAAACGCAAAACCGGAATATGGGAGTGTAACAAACTCGCAGAAACTTCTTGTCCATCAATACCTCCTCAGGCGTAACAACTCTAGAAGGCAAGACCACGTTATCTAGTATAACCGTTTCCTAATATTTTTTGTCCATTGTGCTAAAAGGCACACCATTGGCTGGATTTGGCAGGGGGTTGGCGGTCGGCTTGTGTTCGCCATATGTCAGGAAATTAAGCAATTTATGGATTTTTTTTGTTGATTCTACTTACTCTGTTGTAACATATAGGATGCGAACCGGAGACCACAACTCCTCTCCGAAGTCTGTACTCATCCTTCACGAACTGGAGCAGAGTTTCGTGTTTGTGAAATTCAGAAGCGGTAATACTGTTTTCCGTCAGACGCTTCTAGGATGCATGAGGGTAAAGGAGTCTTATTGAAGGACGACGTCTTTTGACAAGATTGTTTAGCCTCAGCGACAGGTAAAGGGAACATGAATGCGCCACGTTGGTGCAATGACACAGGCAGGGAAGAACAGAAGTACTCGAAGAAAATAACTGTTCCCGCTGTCACTTTGTCCACCACAAATCCCACATAAACCTGCCTGCAATTGAAACCGGATCTCAATGGTGAAAGTTTCGTTGTAGGGGGAGGGCACACATACGAATTCTATTTCTCTGAATTTCTCGAAATTTTGTCAAGGAAGGAGGATGCTTGGCAGAAGGCATGGGTACGAGCTCATTCTGCCGTAGTGGTGGCAATGCACTGCGTTACAAATCTCTTAGAGGCGTGATCCGGTTTATGACGTTTAAATTGGTTGATTTTCGAAGAATAAACTTGCATATACGATAAATCTTTCCATACAGCTAAAAACGTCATATGTATATTTCAATGAGCCTCCAAGTATTTGTTGCACTGCACAATTTCGACTTCTTTCCTATCATTTTACAGTATTTATAAGTGCGGTGTTCATCAAATTCCTATAATTTATAATTTTTCATTGACTTAATCCATTCGACCGCATTATGTCCCTGGGATCGACTTAGCCTCTAACACCAATGAGTACCAATGCTATCTCAGCTGGGGGTGGCAGCAGTGGCGTACCGAGGGGGGGTTTGGGAGTTTCAAACCCCCCCCCTCCCAGAAATTCCGAAGGCCCTCCAAAATCGTGCCAAAATCAACCCGATTGTGAAAACTGTTAAAAATTTATGAATTTAGGACGCCAACACCCCAAGATGTTTGGAAAAAGGCAGTAAAATTTTAAAACTACCGCCGGTTCGCAATTGTTTTACATTAGCAATGACAAATAAATTGGTTGTCATCATAAATGGTCTTAAAGTACAAAAAATTAAGAAGATTTTACTATATGAAATGAAATTTCTTTTACGAAATTACAGCTGCCTCCAGAACCCCTGACTAGGGGGCTACCGCCCCCAGATCCCTATCCTCTGTCCTCAACTGAATTTGTTGAACCCCCCGCCCCGAACAAAATTCCTGGGTACGCCACTGGGGGGGGGATAAAGGTGGCCAGTGCGTAGGGATGATGAACTTAACACCTTCATGTGCCCTTTGTGTAGAAATTCTGGTAGCCTCAACATCCTTTTGCCCTTAGGGTCTGTCCAGGCCTGCAATGGGATAGCTTATATCGTTTAGAATATTAGGTGCTTTACATGTAATTTTAACCTCACTGATGTAAAAGCAATGGGTTTGCAACCCATGGTCACGAACCTAACCGCAATTTAAACGCAAGGTTCATAAGGAAATATGACTCGATTTAAAGCTGGGTGTCCAGAACGCTTTGTGCCGTAAAAAACTTGGCCTGCCTGTTGACACTGCTAGCCAAGAGCACATTTAGGTCAGCAGCATCAACTGATCTGCCAGCAGTTGCAGGGGCGGTATGCTTGCTGCTCAGGTTTTTGTCGCCTTTCTCTTGGATATCGATTGCTGGCCGCGACGTTGTTCGTCGATAGTCGAGCCTTAAAGGGGGCATGGGACGAAAGGGAACGGAGCAAGCAGATGAGAAAGTAGAGCTCCTCTTATTCGAACACAACTAAAATCATGTTTCTAAAAAGGGCGTTATGGAGGGCACTGGATCTGAAACAATTCCTTGTTCACTTTTTGTATCTTCGATGTAGGACGACTAATAAATTATAAAATAAAAAAAATCGGAAGGAAGCTGTTGTGGCGTGGTGTAGGAACTATTTCGGCATTTGCGTGGAAGAAATTAAGAAAAATCACTAAAACCTTCCCAAAACAAGCACAAGCTTTACTGTCATACCACCCTTCTCCATGACACAGAACAAATGCATGCAACGGTAAACAAGATTACAATTTGATTTTCGGCCGTAGTTCTGTCACAGGGGTCCGTAAGAGCCTTAGTGAACAAGAGTAAACACTTTTCGGCTACCAATAATTTATATTTACCGTAGAGCCGCATGAGATGTTTGTGGTTGTTACCGTAAAAATGTAATATTGTACGTATATTTAATGCCTGCTTCCGGTAGTAATATCAATATAGTTCCAAACTATTCAGCAAGTAGAGCGTTCGAATAGAATTTTCAGATGTGGCCTCACTGTCTATTTATAACATCGAACAGCTATGTCAAGAATGTAAATTTCCGATAATCAAGGCCCTATAAATTACAATATTTCAGATACAATAGATCGTTTTCTTAATTATTACCGTTAAGTACGTGGGGTTTTCACATACAGAAATTCAGCGGACTTGTAATCAGTGCTGACGGCTGTCTCTCTGATCTAAAATTTTATTTTTCGATCCATCCACCTGGCAAAAACTTTAAATCTTTTTTTGGACTTTCGCTAATTACGAATAATTATAATTTTTGAAACATAAAATTTTGTTTGTTACTAATAACTTATGAATTTAAGACGTCGTGTAGTACAAAAGAAAACAGAGAAGGAAGAAACGAACGACGAATGAAAGAAAGCAGAACAAATCAATTAATAGAATACTGAAAAATAATCCGCAAAGCATTCTTAAATCGTAGAGACAAATTTGAAAAAAAAAAACCTTAAAAATTTCTGTAATTGCTGGAATTCTGTTATGTACTAAAGATGCTACCGCTTGCGTACATCCACAGAGACGTCAGAGAAAACAGTAAAAATATTCTTTCAGACTAACCGACAGCAGTATATAATGACTAGGCATTTGTAGACAAATCATTACAGAATGAGTGCATGCGAGATATACCTACATTTCTTCGAAAGGCCGGCATTAACCTTTCAGAATACACGGCGCCTTAAGCCAGGACACTGCTACATGAACAATGCCATTTAAAGGTAAAGGTGAAGATAGAGATAAAGCAGTTTCTGTACAGGCCTGGTTAGGCCCTGAGGGTTCCAGAAGGTTGAGGCTCCCAGATTTCAGGACAATCGGCGTATGAAGATGGTAAGGTTGTCAACCCGGCCGCCTTTAACGCACCCCCCCCCCCACCACCACCTTTTCCCAAAAATATTCCTGGTACTCACTTTTGTTAGAGGCTGTATTTACCCCAGGTCATACTGTGGCCAAAAGGATTGTGTGAATTGAAAATTCCACTGACAACCTCGGGAATCGAACCCGCAGCCTTCCGTTTTGTAGCGCAGTGGTTCAACTAACTGCGCCACCGCGTGCCCACAATCGCATATATTGCCTTTTCTTTTTACTTGCGTAACTGAGACGTACTATAGACATTCGTCACGCTAACTTCTTTACTGCGATAGATCTGAGGTCCTAGACATATTCTTGATGAAGACTGTAGACGTACGAATGTCTTCTATTGTACTGCCTTAGGCTATAGTTACGGACGTTTTGGAGGAGGTAGCGATCACGATGTTGAGGATAGTTCAAGAAGTCCGAAACGTCAATAACTACACTTGGCCTTACATCCCAGAAGATTGCCACCACACCTTCTTGTCTATCCAAATGAAGCCACGCAGACTGGGGTAGCGGTGACTCTCTTGTCAATTTCGAAGTGGTTACTGAGAAGCTTGGAAATGTATCTGTAATTTTCCTCATTTTAACCCTGTTAATTTCAAAGCCACTTTCCAACTCCGTATTTATGTCCATTCATCGTTTTCTTGCTACCTCACTCGACACTGTGTAACCAGTGTTGTTTGAAGGCGTCTTCGGAAACGCAACAAACAGGTAATCATTTGCAGAATGGCAAAAATGAAAGAAACACCCAACGATGATATGAGAGCGGAGAAAAGATCCTGTTGCATCCGTCGCTGTGCCTCACAAGTTGAATATCACGTCAAGAACGCGTCATGATAGCGTTGCTGCACTTGTTGCCTGGATAAGATGAGCCCCTAAAATAAACTCTTTAAAATCTGTGGTTCTTATGGTTTTCTGGAGTGTGACACCTTGTAGTGTGGTAGTTATGAGTCGACATTTCGGCAAAACCTGCTGTGGTTGTATTCGGGTTGGAAAAGTAAGGACAAATTTGCTGCCTCCATATTAAGATTAGGAAAATGAGAGCATCAGGTTCTTCAGAAAGTCTTGTGCCATCTAAACAAATACGCGACGTCACTTCCGACAATCCCGTAATGTTGTCCTAAATTTAATTGACGGTAAATATGACATGATGTTGTCCTGAACTGTGGCAGGACCAAATAAATTATATGAGACTGACTTTATATTGCGTACTGCCACATCTACGCGGTCTGTTCCACAGGTGTGTGTGGTAACCTCGCCAGTCGAAACGGACAACTTCCTGGTATTGTAAAGGTTTCATAAACTTCTTATCACCTCGAACAAGTTAATTTTTTTTTTGTTAATTCTATAGTGGGAGTACAACATTCATTTCTTAAAATAAATTTTAATTATTTGGCATGTCAAAATTGTTTTTACTTCATTGGTACGCATTTCAGAAGTTTTTCACAATATCGAACTTTATACTGTTAAGTTAAAACACTCGTCTGCCAAGTATAAATATTTTATAGCTTTGTAACATCAGCAGATTTTAGATTTAACCTGCGAATGGTGCAAACTCCTTATAATTTAGGTCTGCCGTCTAAAATGAATTACAGTATGTAATTATCTCCCTATTTTATTCGCTGTCAATAAATGACCTGTTTCAATGCACGTCACTGGGAAACTTTAAACATAAGTGTGTAAACGTATTCTTTCTGCATACTTCTCCATTCTTACAAAAAAAAAGGGGGGGGGGGATCTTGCAGCTGCCATGGAATCTAGATAAATTTTACCATCTTATGTTTATTGGACCGTGCATCATTTTGATAGTTGAATAAAGAGAGGCCAACTTGATGTCACTTGCTTTATTATTTCCTTATTTACTGCTCAACATGTTTCGGATGTTAATACATCCATCCTCAGGAGCTTGCGACTTATTTGATGCGTTATTACATGCGTTGTATTGTTCTGTAAGGACAGAGGTTGATGCATTAGCGTAGTTATTTAGTGGCGAGTGCTTAGTCGTGACGTGCGTGGTTGTTTGAGAAAGCGTGTTTCTGCAAATGTGGCTGGTGCTGTGTCTTATGGTTATTGAGTCTTCTTTGTGCATGGTATAACATACACAAAGAAAACTCAATAACCATAAGACACCGCATGGCGGGGTTAATTGGAATGTGCTGTGAGAAAACTGTCCTTACATTTTTACGTTCGATTATATTGCACATTTGATGAAACCAAAGAAAACGACAGAAGTTGTTTACCGTAGCCATTCTCTCCGGATTGAGATACAACTGTGTTGCGATTGAAGGATGCTAACCACTATACCACGCGTTTCGTTCAGTATATGTAGGCACAGCAGTAAAGGTAAAGGTAAAGCTTTTCCTATGCAGGCGACGACAGGCCCTTAAGGCTCCAGGAGGTTGAGGATCACAGAATTTTTAGACAATCGGCACATGAAAGTGGCAAGGTTATCAGCCATACACACCGGCCACCTCTACCCCCAGGAAATATTCCTGGTACTCAGATCTGTTTTAGACTGTGTCGACCCCATTATTGAAACTGTAGTACAAGCTGAAAATGACGTTGACTAGCTGAAGAGTGAAGTATGAATGAGTACCGAAGAATACGGGAGAGAAATTAAACCCCAGTCCAGCACTTGAGTAAGAAGTCTCAATCATTTTGCATCTTTCTCTGTTTCATGCAATTTGACCATTTAAGATGCCTGGTAAATATGATTTTGTACGTGGACTTTGAAATCGAGGCGAGAAATCTGAATTCCATTCATGAAGTCTGAAAACTGACAGTCCTACTCAAAATGTTTCCTCATAAAAGTAATTTTTCTTTTTTGAAGCTTTAACACACACTATGAGTCAGTATGGTAACGTGTTTCTATATCTGTATGTCATCGGTAGACCATCTTGAGTGTGTGTGTGTGTATGTGTGTGTGTGCGTGTGTGTGTGTGTGTGTGTGTGTGTGTGAGCGCGTGTTTGTGAGTAAGAATATCGCCGTATGTATGGAATTTAAAATCCACTATTTAAAGTATGCGAGTCGATGTGGTAAAGTAAAAAAAAAATGTTGACTACAGTACGGTGATTCGTGTGGTGAGAAGTGGCTGGCATGGATTACCTCACTATGTTCAAAATCTTTTTCTCGTTTTACCATAGTGACCCTCATACTTCAAATTTTGTTTGTTTTTTGCGCGACAGCCCCCAGTGGGCCAGGGTCTTCTGATTCACGAGGTTTCTAGATCACACACAACGACGCACCACAGTCGGTAGGACTCCTCTGGACGAGTGATCAGCCAGTCGCATCATACTTTTAAATAGTGCACGTTACAATACAAATAGACGGAACAAATGTAAACGGTTACTTCTAATGGTACACACAACTTTACGTTTCAAATCAAGTTACTTTACGACATGCAATATCTTGATTGTTGGTGCCTGTTTTGCAACGTTACTGGTTGCCAGATTTGGTCATTAGTACGTTGCTGTTGGTTGGTGTTTGACTTCTGTAGGTACTGCAATTGGACATAAAACTTAATATAGGAATTGTTAATAGCAAGGTACAATGGAAAGTCACGAATTCACTCGTGTCTTTGTATAGAAGTAAATTTACACGTCACGCTTGTACAACGTCAACTGTTTATTGATCCCAGAAGAAGCAATTACTTTCTCATATTGTCGTGTAGCAATTGATTCATTTCTTCATGAAACGTACTACTGAAAGTATATAAGGTCAATGTTAATATTCAGAACGCATCATGGGTTATCATTATTAACGATTATGATTATGATTAAACATTTTCTGTGTTTTTACTTCAGCAGCCCCTTTTCATATTACGCGGGTTTCCATTTTCCTCCTTCTGTGGACCCCGTAGCGCGTTGTTGTGAATCCAACATGGCGCTTAATGTTGTGTTGAATCGTACGGGAACGTCAGGGTGTTGAGACATTAGGTAAATTTAAAGAAAGGAGAATATATGTGTTGCAGTGTGCTACATTACTCATGTATTATTGCCAGCAATAATGGTTAGCAACGATGCAAATTTGAACTTATCACATACTTACTAACTTATGACGTGTGTGTAGGTTCTCGGTATGGACAAGGCCTATTATTTTTCTTGGCTAATGCTTGTTCGTGTTGTGTATCCGTGATATAATATTTATATGGCAGAAGAAGTTACATCTGGACTGGCATGGGTAAACGAATACAATTTTGAAAAGTGTGGCTTTTAATTTGTAGTATAGCTTGTCATTTGTTCCGTCATAAATGAAATTGCAGTATTCACTACGAGTCATGTATGCCTTTTCACTGCTCTCATGAATATAATGACTCTGGTGGTTGGAATTACATATTTTCTATATAACTTTAGATTTCTTACAATTATAAGTAATGTGACGGGTTAAGGGCAAATTAGGTTAGGAGTAGTACAGTATAATTGGTTAGTAATTTGTGTTCGAGATAACGTCAGAAGACTGTATAGTCATGTCATTAAAGCGTGTGTTCAAATTGTGTTGTAATGAACGATCTTCCAACTGCTTACACATTAAATTGTCTATTGATGGCCCTTGTTTGCAAAGTGTGATGTACTGTTTTCTTAATTACTGCTTCATGGATTGTTTCATTCAGGAAGTGCATTGTACAGATTCTTGCTTATATCTGTTCTCTCCAGTGTTGAACTTAAAACATTGGAGATGTTTGCGAATATAAAACATTGGAGATGTTTGCATGTATTATGTGCTACTCTGTTATGCATTGCAAAGTATCATGGGAGTAAACACATTTAAATGTGGTAGTTACTACTCAGGCTTAGTTTCAGACAAAAGCAGTGTGTATGATTGCAGTAATAGTGACAATTCCTTCCTCTGTGGAAAGAACTGGCAATGCTACGTGTATAGCATAGCAAGTGGATGTGTGACTTTGGGTCATGTAACTCCTATGTTTTTCCTGTTTCAAGTTAATTTGTTTCATTCTAAACATATTTATTTAGCTTTGGCACATGCCCATGATGTTTTTTTTTTTTTAATTTAAAATGAGTTTTGGTGTTTCTTGGGCATTGTGGTGGTGTGTGGGTGACCTGTTTTTGACAGTTTAATACTCTCCCAGCAAAGTTTATGTTAGTGCCCTGAATAATAGATGTTTGCTCTAGACCAAAATATGAGGGGCACCCATTATTTGTACACACGTGTAGTTTCTTAAAAACAGTCATTCATTTACACCATGAAATAGTGTTTTTGACTGTAGAAAATAGTATATGTTTATAAAAATGGTAGTATGTGTGTTGCTGCTTTGAGTACTGTTTGTGAATTCAGCCATGTTATCTTAGGATTGCCAACAGAAACATCACAGAGAGTCCAATTACCATATCCATGCTACATGACAGACTTTCAGACATTAAAAAAAGAGATGTGTAATACACTGATGTCATGCTTTGTGTTTTGAGCTTAGTGATGAAAATTTAGGCAATGGAGTTTCATTTTATTGGCATGTAAGGGAACATGAAAAAGAAATTTTAAACTGGGAAGGATAGGCTCCTTTTTCAGTTAGTGAAATCCATGGAGGTTAGAGTTGTCACTTCTGTGACATTAACTTTACGGTTTTAGGTTTTGTTTTATTGACATGCAAGATGCATGAAAAAAGAAAAATGCACAGTAATCCATGCAGGTTAGGCTTTGGGTTTTGAGTTTAGTAACAGAAAGTTCAAGCTTTCCGGTATTTTGTTGACTGGAGTGACTTTAAAAATATATATATTAATAGCAATGAGGTTAGGCCTCAAGTTTTTATTTTGCTGATTTATAACAACAGAGGTTAGGAATTGAGTTTTGACTTTATTGACAGAAAGGTTTAGTATGTCAGGTTTCATTTTGTTGACAAATTGAACTTGAAGGTAAATGTTCATAGCAGCTAGGATAGACTTGGATATTTTGTTGTTATTGTTATTTTTTTTTTACAAATATAGAGGTTTGACTTTTAAGTTTTCATTTTAGTTGCAGAAATTCTGAGCTTAGACTTTCATTTTTTGACAGAAAACATTAACAGAAATTTTCATGCAGTTAGCTTGAACTCTGCATTTTCCATTTACTGACAGATACTCACGAGTATTATGTGTAGGTGTTTAATTTTAGTGACAAACTTTAGGATCCTCTTACTCATTTTGTTGACAGAACATTTTAAAGCAAAATATTTAGGCATCCAGTTGTCATTTTATTGACACACTTAGCTTTGACAAACCATACAAATTTGGCCAAGCAGTTACACTTTACTTGTGTGAATTGCATTACCCTGCATCTGGCTTTACATGTTTCAAGTGACACACTCTAATCTTTCTGGACATTGTGATTACTTATCCGCTATCATCATGTATGTTAGTGTCACTGTCATTGTTGGCAACTTTGATTGCCATTCCTTTCAGTGTGATTTCCACACCATAAACTGTGTGTGTGTGTGTGTGTTACATTTGCTAACATCTACAGTTCTAAATGCTCTGTTGCAAAAGCAGCAGGCTTTCAAGGTGTTGGCACATGTCTAATAGTATACATAGTTGTTTTATGAAGGAAATCATTGTCTCCCTTAATTATGGATAGTGCAAATCCTTGCCATACGTATTAGTAAATATTTGTGATAATTTCAGATAATTCTGTTTCTTCATTGAGTTACATTTGCAGTTTTATGTTGAGTGTGAAAATTGCAAGTGGGTTTAGTGTTAAATCTAAGTATTGTGTTTTTTTTATTTCACTGACGATTGTAACTTTAAATCATGGTATCTGCAAATTATATTCTTATCTTTTTTATTGCAAATTCCACGCTTCCTGTTCCTTCATAGTTTTCCTATTATTTTATTGATGCTAGTGCAAGTGAAGTGATCCTGAGTGTAACAGGTTTATTTTTATTGTTTTTCTCTTGTAACAGTACATTTTATGCAACAGAAACAGAGAATTGTTTTGATATAGTCTGTGGGGACAGAAAATTTTGAGCAGTGGGGATGTTAGCATGATAGCCTTTATTCTTGAGAATCAATATGCAGTAGATCTGTTTTTTTTATTAAGCTGATAATTAAATAGGCAGTTCTCTTATTTTCCAAAAAAGGAGTTTACTCTTTACAAAATCTTTATTCAGACACTTCACAATATGTCTTATTTAGGTAACAAAAGTAATATTTTGTACTGTATGCAGTTGTTTCCAAAGTGTATGCTCTCATGGCTCACAGAGTTCAGACCATATTGGATTGGGGTTGCAGACACACAGTCACAGAGAGTGAAGGTTGTGTCACAGATATCAGGGGTCTTAAAATCAGAAGGCAGTCCACTAACTAACAAACTATTCCAGCAGCTCTGGGTTTTCATGTTGTTTTTTGTGTGCATTAATCACTCAACAGAATGTTACTGTCTGTTGGTATCCTGCATGCAGTATTGTTCTTATTTCCTCATGCGGAAATTTCCCATTGCACAAATGAACATATGTGCAGTTTTTACAATAGGATACCTTTAATCTGGCATGCACAGGATTGGACAGGTGCTGGATTGTCAAATATTGTGGATTGTCAGGTAGTACCTGTACCTAAGGTTTTACAAATAATGTTTAATACCCTGAGAGAATGTGCACTAGTTCTTTTCATTTCATTTGTAAAAAAGATTTAGCCTTTTCAAGTTGTGCAATGCTGTAAACCACTTGTACATCACCTTGTCCAGTTTTACTAATTTAGACCGTTTTAGTATCTTGCGTGGAAAGGCCCTTCACACTTTCACTTGATGGCATAAACAATCATAATGGTTCCTCTGTTTCTTTATATCATAGATAGTTGATGATTCTCTGTTGTATGAAGCAGTATCTCTCTTCAGCTTTCACCACATTCAAGCCTTATGATTATTTCAGGTTTCAAGTTTCAGGTTAAAGTTAAGTGTTTTGCGAGGAGTACCTTGTTTTCTCATCTTGGATCTTTTGAAGCAATTATAATACCTCAATGAGCTCAATAAGGTCTGGAGAACCCAAGACAAAGTTATTGAATCAGTATGAACACTGGAAGTTAGGGGCAGTAGAAGCAGAACTATGGGTCTTTGGATTACTTTCCCCAAGTGCTGATACTATCAGGAGTGTCAAATTGTCAGGTGTCGGATTAAAAGAATTACACTGTACTGAATAGATGAGTTAATGTTACCATATTTTTTTAAGCTTTATTTTCAAGGCAATCGTATTTGTTGTTTTAACTTGTCTGGGAATATGGGTTAGTTTGTTGCTTGGTGACATAAAAAAAGCATTTGTTTTGATGAGTTGAGGTGAAGCAGTTGTAATGCTGTGTCTTCTGTAGTCTCATAAAATAATATATAGTGTGTATAATATTAATTACACACACATATATTTCATGGATGAAAGAAACATGATTTTTTTAAATTGCTAACTAACATCCAACACTTGTATGCACTGAAATGCAATTGCAAATAACACAAAGAGTTTGTGGTGGAGATACTTATGCATAAAGAGATTTATGGAGTGGTGCAAAGTATCTGGCCCTCCTTGGTAAATCATGGAGGAAATCTACAAGAAGAGGATTACTCAGAAAAAACTGAAAGTGAAATATTTGAGCTAATAATTCTTAGTTTGCAAGGTGGTAACACAGAGCTTGAGGGAAGTCACAGTGACAGTGACAGTTGTTATGAAATGTAAGCTGTTCTGGATTAAACGAACAAAATGACCATTATGAATGTGAATGTGTTACATATTTAGTAATGTATTAGGATGCAAATATGTATGTTTCTCCCCAGATTCTGTTAGGTTGCTGCTATTGTGAATGCACAAGTGCTTGCAACATTATGGTAACTTAACATTGTCTCTTGTCAAACATCTGGGGAGGGGAAGTGTTAAAAAGCTTAATTTCTCACTTTTGGTTTATTGTACACTTAGCCCTTGTTTTACACCCTGCTTGTGTTACTGAGACAGCAGGTGTAAATCTTGGCCTAAATAAAAATTATTTCAATCAGAAGTAAGGGCTTAGTATAATAGAGTGTAGCCAACCAAAAAGGCATTAAGCTGAAAATATGAGTTGCAAATTAAGAAGTGGTGTAAACTGGCAATGGGCATTAGAGCATAAAGGTGTAAAACAAGGGATGGGTGTGTATGTAAAAATTGTATCTCATATATATATATATGAGATACAATTTTTAACTGCCTCGAAGCTGAAACATACATGGCATATTGTTTGAAGTCACAAGTTTTTGTTACGATTTTGTAATTCCATTACATATCAGTTCTGTATGAAATGCTGTTTTTAGGTCAACAATTACAAGCCTGGTGGCAATGAAGCCAGTATTTGAGGTTGTGTTTGAAACACATGACCTCACATTTGATGTATTTAACAAAAATCTGCTATCAGACAAGTTATTCCCAAAAGAAAATACTACTACTAATCACTAATGATTATGAATTTGTAAATAATAATAATCTATAATATATGTAGATTTGCAACCAAGATAAGGGTTCTGTCTTGAAGATCCAGTAATTTTGCAGTCATTGCTCCAGCCCAGTACCGTAACCTGTGAGCAGCTCAGTTGTACTGCATTGTTGAATTATGAATGTAAATTACCCATCTGAGGTGTTAACACAAATTTTGTTGCACCGGAAGTCTGTGTAGTAGGGAAATAGGCTTTAGAACTCTGTTCATTTCCTACAGTCAGTGTGTGGGTTCTTCAAATTGGAAGGTCATTCTGCATCTTCTGTGGTCATAATTTTGTAAATGTCAAAACAAAATGTAATGCATAGAGAAGTTGGGCATGATGGAATGCAGTGTTAGATCATGCTCAGCAACCCTAATATTTTGTCTTCAGAAAATCTGGGTACATGGCCTGGCTTGTAAGGGATGCAGTACAGACAACTGCATCCCATCACCTGAACTGGGAGGATGGATTCTTCCTAAGCAGAACATGGAAGCCCTAAATCCATTGCTGGAGAGGAAGACTGCAACAGGTGTTCTCCAAGAACATAATGTCATTACCCTCCTTAGTCTGCAGATCTGTTAACCTCAGCACCATTGTCCACAGCACAGTCTGTCTCATTGGCTATCCATGCAATTGCTATTATGCTGAGTGTAGCTCACCAATAGATCAGACCACGGTCACCATTCACATTATTTTTATGTCTTCCAGTGCTGAAGCCTTGAAAAGGGGCTTAACTCCCATTGGCTCAGGGCAATCTTAGCCCCTCTTCCCAACTTCCATAGCTTTGATTTGTCAGACTCCCTTGAATGGTCCTATATGACAGACACATTTTCTTCCTCCACATCACTTCAGCATCCACTAGAACGTCTTCAGCCACCCTGAAGATGGGGGCAATAGATAAACCTGAAACATCTGAAATCTAACCACTGAACAATGTAGAAACTGACAAAATATAAACAACTGCTATGAAAACCTGAAAATGTGTATTTTTGTTAATACCTGAAAGACATGACATAAATCCCTGTACTGCTGTCAATAGACAACAATTGATCACTGAATTCAGTAATTATTTATAGGTATGGCTAGCCTCATACAGATTGGAGTGTTTGAAGGACAGGACATCAACATTTGTTTCTCAGAATTTGTTGTTCAACATTGAAATATATTTGTTAGTGTGTAGTACTTCTCTCAAGACTGGTGGCAGTTTCAAACTCTAATCCTTCTTTATTAACATTTATGATTTGATTTATGCATCCTAAAATACAGTAGCAACATCATGTACACCTGTATTTCTGTGTACAGATACCACAATCTGACATATTTTGAAAGTTCAACAAAGTTATTTGTAATGCACCTACTTCTCTTTTGCTTTACCTGACCACATGCTTGGTTCTGTTTTGTTGTAGGATAGGCATCAATACAACTCAGAGATGACTAACTGCCACTGAGATTGCTGCTTCAGTAATGATGGATGGTGTTCTGGTTTCAATTTCACTTAAGTGGCATCAGCACTATTCATGTTAACAAGATAAATATACAGTGGTGGTGGTGAGGTATGGCTTGGCATAGTATTTTTATTTGTATTAACTTTGAATGTAAATGCACCTGTCATATACTTTGGAACCAGGGCTGTGTTGATAACTGTCATGGATGGTCTTTAGTTTATAAAGAAAAGTGTACACATAGTAGATGCTTTTTAATGGTATCCATCCAGTTGTGCTCATTCAGTTATATAAATACACACAAATGCATCTAATGACACTTCTTAATTTATTGTTATTGCAACATGTTTCAATTGATACTAGTCATTGTAAGACATGTTACACAAATTCTTAAAATCAAGGTAATGTGTTGCTATTTATGGGATTTAAATATCACAAAATATGTATTACAATAAAATTGTAACATTAATGGATTTCTCATTTAACTAGTAGATTGTGCCAATCACTGTAGTGTTTTAAGATATTTATGATGCAACTTTCTCAGTAAAGGTTACAAATATGAAATACTCCTTTATGTATAGCATGTGTTGTATTAGGGGGAAAAGGTTTGTATCAGTGAAAAGTTGAAGTGCTACTTTTTTTTTTGTACAGTTTAATTCTTGGAATGTTAAATAAGGTAATAGTTTGTCTCATAGGAAATAGCATTGTGTTAGTGTGATTTCATGGTGAAGATCATCATTTTAGATTTTTATTTACTTTTTTTTTGGGGGGGGGGGCGCAGTTTGTCACTCCAGTAATTTCCTAAAATTGTGTCATGAAACTGACATGCATTTTTAGTAGTCCAGAATCAGATGTTCTGCTTGTTTACAGTCCATCCAGTTGGCATTGGGCCTTTTTAAGAAAACTGTGTGTTGTGAAGTATAGTGTCTGCAAATGTTATCAAGGCATATAAATTGAGCTCCCTTTTCTGCCATCATGATGATCACAATAATCATGTAATGAAATATGCAGATCTGAGTGCATCATTCACTGAGATGGATGCTGTAATGTCCTCCTCTTGATGTTTTTGCTACATGTGCTCAGAGTGAAAGCATTTTTTTTTTTTTTTTTTTTTTTTTTTTTTTTTTTTTTTTTTTTTTTTTTTTTTTTTTTT
>Ga0131853_10007323_pt1 | contig 19948 bp, 20 predicted proteins | sample TergutLab28metaG_FD_92764 | JGI IMG/M metagenome (GOLD analysis project Ga0131853, IMG submission 92764) | Labiotermes labralis P1 segment gut microbial communities from Petit-Saut dam, French Guiana - Lab288 P1 (version 2) (version 2) | ecosystem: Host-associated > Arthropoda: Insects >... | reverse complement strand
TAAATGTAATTATTTATTTTATTTTGTGTTATTTTGTTTGGATGGGATGTGGGGAGTGGGGGTGGGTGGGGGGGGGGGGGGGGGGGGGGGGGGGGGGGGGGGGGGCAGAACATTGCTGTGTACCACTGCCAAGCTATACCTCAGATTCCATAAAAACAGTTTCAGTAAGAGTAGTTTGTGATTAACCCAATTGCTGTAGCAAGGCTGTGCAACATGTTTTTGTTGTTCATTCACATAAGATTAATTCAGGAAAACTGATTAAGGCCTTCTCTGCGGAGAGCGAATTTCTGAGTCCAGATGGTTCATCTGGTAGAATGTTGTAGTATAAGGAGTTACCTTGTTACACATAATTTTCTCAGATATGTTGGAGAACTTGGTAATGAATCTGGTGTTTAATTGGTTGTGCATGATTTTTCATCCTTTTTATACATAGGTTTTAGTTTTGAATATTTAAGATGTTCTGAGAAAACCCACTGCTGGTAAGTCATTACAAATGAATCTTCACTGAGCAGTCACATAATCTGTGCAGTTTTGAGCACAGTTGCTATTTTATCATAATTGTGCATATTCTTTTATTTGACAGAGTTTTTTATATTTTTCATTGAAGTTGCTGTTGTGGATTACAATTTGTATTTAGGAAGGTTTAAGGGAGTGATTCAGCCAGGTACTGTACTTCATCTTACATTAGTGTGTCGCAGTTTCATTGTTGAATCTTTCTGCAGTTGTGAAGAAGTACTGAAAGAATTTGTCATAATATTAGGATTCTCTGTTGACATGTTCTGTTTTTCTTCAGAATATTTTCCTTTTTCTTTTTTAACAAATTTTCCTTACTGATATCTTTTGTTATACTCTTGGTATCTAATGTACTGTATATGATTGGCCTCTGTAATGACTTGATTCTTGCGTTATTTTCTGTAGGGAATTTGAAACTGCTTTTGTGTTGCTGGATGGACTCTTAAGGTGAAGATGTCATTTACTTTTGAGGAAAATTTGGTACCGTATGTAGTTATACATTCATTATTGTGAGTCACATTGCTCTGTTGGTTTATAGGGAAATGGGCTAAAAAATATAGGAAAAGTTTTTAGAAGTGTGTTAAATTTTACATGAACGTCATGGATGGTCAGGAACCTATCTGAATTTACGTTGGTTAGGTGGATTATAACAGGGTTGTACAGAATTTCCAAAAATCTTGAAGCCAACTCAAAGTTCTAGGTGCTGGATGGGTGACACAAAGCAAGTTCCATACCTAAGACCAAGTATGAAGTGTCACCATACAAAGTTTAGTCACCCGGGGCGACCTGGTGCCTGGTAATTGTGAACACATTCTTTGTAAATCTGGTAATATTGTATATTTCTCAGTCTGGTTTGCTTTGGCAATTTTTAAAACTGATTTTGTGTTCTTGATAAGTATAAACTGAGAAATTCTTGAGGCAGTGGTACAGTTGGAGCCTCAGTATAATTGGTGGTTTTCACGTTGGTGTTAAAAATCTTGATGGAGTAAAAAACTCATGTTTATGCTGTTTGATTTGACTTGAAGAGCGCAAAAACAGTTTTTGTATAATTTGGGCTGTTCTAAGCCTTCAGATGAGGCATATGGTGGTGTACCAAAGTCAGTGTCCGTTACAAATCCACGTGTTTCCTTCTGTTCTGTACTTATTCAAACATGTTTGCATATTGAACAGAAGCATGGGTCATTTATGGCTTTATTACTATTTTGTGGTATTGGCAGAGTCACGGTGGTATCCTCAGTGACAGCCATCACATTATACATGTTTGTTAACCTTTATTCTGCAAGAGTCACAGTTGTCTGATAACTTGGGTCACGTACTTCAGGGGAGTTTGAAACTTCGCCATATACTCAGAGTACTAAGTTTGGAAGGTCTATATGTTGATATTATGCTAAGGGTGCAGGTCTCATACATGTGAAGTTATAATACGAGATGCTACCCAAAAGTTCACGAAATTCCTCTGCATTAGCTTAACCACTTAACAAAATTTCTATCGCTTCTATCCCCTTCACAGTAGCCCCCTTCTGCATTGATACAGTGATCCCAGCAGGATTTCCATGATTGAAAGCACTGCTGGAAGGCATTTCACTTCAGTGTCTTCATCACGTCCTGCGATTTGGCCTGGATCTCTTCAGTGCTGCCAAAACATCACCTCTGGAGCTTCAATTTTATCATCAGGAATAGGAAAAAATTCATGGGGCGAGGTCCAATGAGTAGGGAGGCTGAAGGATGACCATCATCTTCGTAGAAGCCAAAAACTTCCACACAATGAGCGATGCATTAGCTGGAGCGTTGTCATGATATAGAGCCGAGGAGTTGTTGCGCCACTTGTCAGGATGTTTGCGCCTGATGTTCTCCGTCATTCGCCTTAGAATGCCAGAAATGAATTTTCCATTCACTGTCTGTCTTGGTGGAACAAATTCCTTATGCTCAGTGCCTTCAGTGCCAAACTTTTGCCACATTTTCGGTTGTGGTTCCGTTGAGGGTTGTCGGGAACACTCTTCATCAGTAACTGACATCCATCCATTCTTGAAATGCTTAAACCATTTGTAGGTTTGTGTTTGGCCTAGGGCATTATCACCAAATGCTTCTTCAAGCATGCTGTGTGTTTCAGAAGGCATCTTGCTGAGTTTGAAGCAGAATTTGTTGCAAATTCATTGCTCCTTCTCATCAGTCATTTTAGCAGTTTGGTGCAATTGCCAAACAGCATAAACTCACCATCACAAGAACGCACAGAAATAAACACACACATTCTCACAGTGGAACGCTGCTTGGCAGAGTGCTTCATAAAGGGTACAGCTCATGATACCTAGTGGCACACAGCTGTACCTCAAGTGGTTTTCGCACAGCATTCCAGTTTTGGGGAATTTTGGGTAGCATCTTGAACACCCAACATCACTTTTTTTCCCCTCCCTATTTATGGGACTTGAGGTCTAGTCTTGCTGTTTCTACTATGCTTCCCGTCCCTTCATTACCAGTGCACCTAGTTTCAGGTAATTTGTATTGTACTTAGTGTGTTAATTCAGCTACTGAAGTAACTTCATGCAAGGCTATGGCTGCATTAATAGTGCACATGACATGTCTTGGCTCAGGCATTAGTCCCTGGTGTGTCACCGTGGATGCATGGTATCAGTCGTGGGTCAGTTGATGCGGAGTTTTCTATGGACAGAGTTGCATAGGAAACAAGTTTTTCTCCAACTACATCTATTTTCTGTCATCATTCCACCAGTACTCCATATTCATTCATCTAATACAGATGCTGTTTAATCTTTGCAGTTGACACCATCAGGACGTAACACATCTATTACTTAAACAACTGAATTTAAATGATAATGCATTTTAAATGTACTTATACAGGGTGATCAAAAGCAGCATTAACAAGAGGAGTAATAATAATAATCTTAATAATAATGATGATAAAGTTATATATTTGATAAGTTATTCATATAAACAATCAGCCAAAATGGCTGGTTGCTGCTTGAACAGTTTGGTAACTAAAAGAAATCACTTGTTGATAAATGAAATGGTGATTGTGGGTGTGTGTTTATATTCAGTTGAGTCTTGAGGGTTGCTGTTGATAATAGAGCAGATTTTGTTTCCTGGCTGTGGAATGGAAGCAGAACTTCCTATTGCGGTAGATAATGGCGTATCTTTTGAGTCGGTGCATAGTCGCATGTGGAAGATTGAAATGAACCAACATCATATGCAAAAACTCAATTTACTCTTCACAGGGGGAACAGTGCCTGGTGAAGACTGTTTTTGGAAACATGGAAACAGTGGTTGTTTGTTGTAAGAATCATATGAAAGACACAAATGCACCATGTGGACAGTATTCAGAGTTTCTGTTGTAAAGCCTGGCCACATTTAATAATAAGTACACTTTAACGAGTGATGCGTGTTTGCTTCTAGTCGAGACTGTGGAGACACCAAATGATGGAGGCGGAGGAGATAGTGGTGGAGAGAACCAACAAGTTAATGGTGAAGCCCAGGATAAATGTGTATTGCAGGATGCAGAAATGGAAGAAGGTAAGTTACATAGCACTTGAAAAAAAAAGTTCTGTCCTATTGACGGTACCGTTAGATAATTCATAGATAAATTGAAGAGATCTTTGTGTGTATGCGTGCACGTGCATGTGAATTAGTGAGACTGCTTGTGCTGCTTATGTCTTTCAACATTGATCACCAGAGAGAGAGAGAGAGAGAGAGAGAGAGAGAGAGAGAGAGAGAATGTGTGTTTAAAATAACTGAGCCTTGCCCTGGTCATGTGCTGGGCTATGTCACATTATGTTGCCATGAAGTTGAGTAATTAGTGTCTGTAATGTTTAACTTTCCCATACTTGATAAAGAAAATTTAGGAGTGCTTGAGCAAAATTTCATGTGAAATTTGAAAAAAAAGTTACTGAAACTTATGAAGTTGTGTGCGAGGCATATTGATAAGGTGGCAGAGCATTTTTGCGAGGCATATAGGAAAGGTGCCAGAGCTTCAAGTGAAGCACAGGGTGAGTTTGGGCGATGTTTTGAGGCCTGGTATCCTAATATGGAGCAGTGTGTAGTAGCCTCTGTTCATTACTTTGATGGGGATTGTATCTAAGCACAACATTTTCGTTAATAAAGTGATTTTTGAACTATGTCATTATTTTAAAGGCTCCTTCTGAAACTTTTCATCCAAGGTGATATGATTTCAGAGTTTTTTTGTTTTTGTAGACGAAGCCCGGTCCGAGGCGGTGTTCCGATATACAGTACATGGTTTCAGCAAGTTGAAGGAATCCCAGTTGTCTCCGCCATGTTATGTGCGCAATTTACCATGGAAGATCATGGTGATGCCTCGAACCAGCCAGACGCAGGACAGGCAGACACAGAGGAGTCTAGGTTTCTTCTTGCAGGTACAGACAATTGTATTTGGAAAGTGAATGTTTCTCACTGTTTGTTGTAGCCAAGTTTTGATTGTAATTGAAGTATCATTTGAGATTTCTAGAGTCAAACCCTGCCATTTACAATTTGAGTGACAGCTTTAGTAGAGTGGAAAAACTGTCACAATGTTGCTGTGTCGGTGGGAAGCTGATTTTGTTCTTTATAGGCTGATGCATACTTTACTTTTTTTAAAAAGAAAAGAGTTTTGAAATTCCTAAGCATATAGTCTTGTTCTTTTGGTCTAAGTAAAGGAGATTGCCATGTTCGATTCCAAAACCTGGAGGTTTTGTTTTTGTACCTTTGGTGGAAAATTTTCATGTTAGGGTTGAAAACAGTTTTTCAGAAATGGAGACTGTGTTGTTTATACTGACCTGAAGTCTTTCTTATTGTTTATTGTGTTCGTGAAATATGAAGTAAACCTTAAAAACGTTTGTTACATTTTAACCCTTCGGAGAAATATTTACATTATAAAGCAGACCCATCCCATTTGCAGTTTAGTGCATTGTGACTTGACTGATTTGTGGAAGATTTATTGTGGCGACCCTCATGCACTCTTTAATTGTGTAGGTGTTTGTTAATACACAGGAGGCCACGTCTGCCTTCATGTTTCATGATGTCATAACTTAGATATCGTGCAGTGCAGAATGTATTTTAATTGTACTGTTCAAAATTTATACAATTAGTTGTTGCCTTTGTGTTTTGATCTTGTTTGGAATGGGTGATGCATGTGATGAGGCAGAGTTGAATGATAAATGTTGCTGCATGATGATGTTTATGTTAGAGGAAGTTCTGATACTGGTTGAGTCAGAGAGGAGTGAGCACTGCTGTGGTCAGATGCTTGTATGGTGTACATGAATTGATTCTTTGTATGAAGAATGATATAAACAAGATTGTAGTTGTAGGGCCGCGGCTCCACCGAGTGCAAAGACTTTTTATATAACTTGGTGTTTCTTCCTCGAGGTGGTGGTAATGTTCTTGTATGAATAGAAGGAAAGTGCAACAAAGAATGTGTTATCAGTAGTGTGGTGGTGATGGCGAGGCCATGTGTTCATACAACAACTGCATTTTGTCTGGGAGAAAGGAAACTGGGAACTTCCATGCCAGTAGGGGATAGCTTGAAAACATGAAGCAGATGCACCTGCACAGTGTAAATAGAAGGAGAGAATCAGCATCTGCTTACTGTGTGGCTGGCTGTACCCAGATGCTTTCAAGATCATGGAGAAGGACTGCTTGTCACAAAAGATCTATATTGTTGATGGCATGTGTCCATTTTTGTAAGAAATGTAACCATGACAAGTTTTGTCCAGGTTTTAAAGTTTCAGAGGGTTTTATCAACCTGCTTCTTTGTTTTTATGCCTCAGGAGGCTGTATTTTGCCACATATGCTGAGTTGTGTCTCCTTATTTCTCAGGGTCTTGAGAGGAAGATTAAGAGCTGTTTACCATAATTAGGCTCTGATTGAAGGTTTGGGGTGTGTAGCAGTTATTGCTGGATTGGTTCAACATTTGCCTTCTTGATGAGTTTGAATGATATTTTAAGTCCAAGAACCTAACATTCAAGGCCCACTTTGTCCTCGATAATTCCTAAGGTTATATGTAAGGTCATCATGTTGCTAATCCAGACATCAATTTGAATAATCTGCCTAAGACCACAACCTGACTCCTGCACCTGTTTTACCAAGGAATTATCATGACATTGAAGAGCTGTTTCATTCACCGCACATGTAGCTGTGTTTTGGATGTGAGGAAAAGTTTGTTAGTGTCCGTGAATGATGGAAATCATAAACTGATTGAAGACCAGAATACAAGAACTAGACAGTAACCAAATTTAAAAAAAAATTATTTTTGATAGTTGTTCGTTGTTACGTTTTCCCTCTATTGGATATTTTCACTGTGCATCTTAGTCCTTATTTTGGTCAGTGGAAGGTAATGAAGCTTCAGTTGTTTCTTTACTGAGTGTGGAGTTGCATTATGACTGGAAGTTTCCTCTTTTTGCACTTCTATACAAGATGGCAGAAAGTGATCAACAGTGTGTGTGTTAGCACCTTCTATTTCACAATGTGATTTAGAGGTAGGTTATTAGTGTTTATTATTAAAAATACAGTTTGCAGTACTTTGTAAGTGTTATGAATCTGCTGCATAAAATATTTCTGTTTGTATAAAGCTGTTTCAACTCTCATTTAGGTAGAAATTTCTGTTGATGGTTCACCTGTAGAACCTCAGAAACAGACATGAAATAAAGACCAGTGGCAAAGAAATGTAAGGAAACCAAATGTTGTATGTGGAGAAGCATATGTTTTAACTTTTGGAAAAAATATTCTAGCAAGGACAATAACTCCCGACTGCTCCTGTAACAGAAAATGTACCTCAAGATTTTCTAAGGATATGAAACAATCTTTTCTAGCAGCTTTCAACAGTATGAAGCATAAGGATATTCAAGATGCATATGTGGTGGGTTAAACATCCAGTCAAAATATTAAGTGGTTAGTTTCCAGTGCTTTATGTTGGAAGAGTATGAGCCAGAAGCTCTCGTAGCAATGACAACCAAGAATTCCATTCAACCGTCAGTGACTTATGAGTTCTACCTGCATGTGTTTTACAAAATGTTTAACTATTTTTTTGGGGGGTTATCCTTGATCAAATATTTGTGAAATATATTATAGTCTAAAGTTCAAACTAGAAAAGAAACTGATGAGGACACAATAAGAGCTTTGACAATTGGGAGAAAAGAAAGTCTCAATAATTCACAACAATTCTGCAATTACCTCAAACATATAACAGAGATGGCACAACATGAGGTGTCCATTGAAGGTCTTTGTTTTGCTTACCAGCAGAGTATTCCACTCCTAGCGCTTACAGCGGGTGAACTCTTCTGCTTGCGACAGGTTTGACTTTATAATATGGGGATTTATTCATGTAAGACTGGATGTATGAAAATGTACGTGTATGATGAAACTACTGGGAAGAAGGGCTCAAATGAACGTGTGTCATTCTTAAAACACTATATTGATAACTGTTTATCTGAAGAAGTTAAGATCATGTATTTTTCAGTGCCAGCTGTGCAGGCAAAAAAAAAAGCCTTTTGATGGCCCAGTTTCAAAACTGAGTTACTGCATCAGGCAGGCTCCTTGAAGTACACTATCATTTCCCGGAATGTGGCCAATAATTTATGCCCCGTGATCAGCCATTTGTACAGATTGAAAAGATTAAACAGAGAAAGGAGTATGTTTTTGTACCAGAAGAATGGTGTGACAGTCTAATCTGTGTTGAATAAGTTTGCAGTTGTGAGAGTAGACCAAGGTGTTATACTCGATTTCAAGCTGCATCTGCAGTGATTTTAAAGAAAGTAATCAAGAATGAGATAGGTTCATTCACTAGAAGCCGGTGCGGGAACTGGTTTATGAAGGAAGGGAAGCCTCTACAGCTAATGGAAAGAGTAATGTGATCTGCAGCCAAGTTATCCTTCTTTAAAACGATGCAGAAGTCTCCTCATTTTGATGCACCAGAAGCATAGCAGGTTGCACTGCCTGTGAACTCAAAGAAGTATGATGGTGTCATGAATATGGCCCAGAAATTTGTACTGTCTGTTCCCATGAAAGTGGTACAATGTACTTGTGACTACACACATTAGCTTAAGCTAAGACACATGTTCGGAAAGTGATGTGTTATACTGTGATGGAGATGGAATTCAGGAAAAAATATTTTTACATGCCATATTATATATTTGTTTTCTTGTGGCCTTCAAATTCTGTAATTTCATGATGATTTCTAAGCTTGAAACTGTCCATGGGCATTCTTTTTTTTTATTATGGGGTCTTTTAAAAATATTTGAGTGCAGGAACTGACTATATCCAGTGTACATTTTTCTAATTTTTTTTCACATTTGCACATAATACACAGGCTTGAAAATTTGTGATATGATACACATTTCAGACCACTTTTAACCTGTATGAAATTACTTGATGGGGGTGGATGCTTACATCAGTGTAAAATGTTTTTCTCATTTTTCCCCAAACTTTAATTTCTGTTATTATCCAGTTCTTGCACTCATGTCTTCAGTTGCTGTATGTCTTATACCTTTGATGTTGACACTGGTAACACACTTGACCTCAGGTGATGTTTGTGTCCATTTTGTATCAATATGTACAGGCCGTCACAACTCACATCGCAGTTACCACACAAAATGCACATTGAAACAACTATAGTGACTAAAATATCACTCAATCTGATACCTACTATAGAGTCATAATGAATTACCTTTGTTAGCTTTGGTAGCAACTGATGTGATTATATGGTATTGCATTGATTTGTTCACGGGAGACTGTTGGATTTGCATCTGACATTCATGTGGAGATTTTTGGCTTTATTATAACAGCTGATTTTGATTTTAAAAAAAGTAGTGGTAATTTGTTGGCTTGTTAATAATAAACCATAGACCATTTTAGAAATGTCTAGTAGTGTGAAGGTAAAGGTGTAGTTGTCCGTATGTGTCATTCTTAGCCTTGGCACCAAATCATGGTGAGTGGTCATCCCTGTGCCCTGGCTGCTTTATCCACAGAGGAGGATGTGGGGTGGGGCTCATGACTGGTCTGTACTTTCAGGAGGAGTGAGTGATAAGTCTCTTGCTCCTACTGCAGTTTGAACCCTGGATCATGCAGTGCATGACTTGGTCACTACTGAATATGCTAACCATGCTTTTTCTAATACTTACTTACTTACTCCATGGTGCAGAGTCCTTCTTGAGAAGCTAACTGGTTTGCAGCTAGTCAGGAAATTCCCCGCATTTTACGGAACCTGAAGGTTCATTACCGCACTCACAAGCGTCCGCCACCTGTCTCTATCCTGGGCCAGCCCAATCCAGTCCATATACCCACATCCCACCTCCTGGCGATCTGTCCTAATATTATCCACCCATCTATGCCTAGGTCTCCCCAGTGGTTTCTTTCCCTCTGGTTTCCCCACCAAGACCCTATACACCCCCCTCTCCTCACCCATACGCGCCACATGCCCAACCCATCTCATTCTCGATTTTATCACCTGCACAATATTGGGTGAGGAGTACAAATCATTTAGCTCTTCGTTATTCGGTCTCCTCCATCCCCCCTTAACCTCATCCCTCATAGGTTCAAATGTTTTCCTCAACACCATATTCTCAAACACCCTCAGCTTCCTTTCCTCCCCCAGTGTCAGTGACCAAGTTTCACAACCATACAAAACAACAGACAAAATTAATAGTGTGTATAACTTAGTTTGATCAACAGTGGAGGTCTGTGGGTTTGATTTGAGGGGTCTTATGTGTTTTTTGTATCACTGGTGGAGAAGGTTTTGTAAGGCTTGTGGGAGTAACAGATGATACAGATGTACTGGAGTTTGATGTTTTATAGTTTTATGTAATATACAGTTTGATTATGTTATTCATTAAAGTCGATGTTAGTATAAAAGCAAGCACATTTTTGTTCCGTGTGTCTGTTTCAGTCCTCTGTGAAGTACAAGAATAGTGCTGTGTGCTGAAAACATGCCTGTCCTTGAGTTTGTGCCTGATGTATCGTCAGCGTCTAAACAGTTTGTTGGATGTAATGAAATTGGTTTTGAGTTATTTACAAAATTCATCAAGGATAGTGACCGATGTATTTCATGTCAAGGCATAAATTAATTTCTGGACATAATTTTCCTATTTCTTGACCAATGTGAGTGATGTTCCCTATAGAAGAACGCCACCAGATACTGTGTAGTTATTTGTGAGTTTTGTTAAATAGGTGTAGTGAAAGGCATGTTTTGTTTAAGGGCGTAAATGGAGTGTTGTTTGTGTTGTATTTATTACATTTTCTGTGTGATTTGGTAAAAATTGTAATTACTGCTACTATTTATGTGATGACTGAGATTTCTGCACAGTGAAGAAAATATATTTAAAGGTGTTAAGTGAATTTCTGTCTATACCTTCCATATTTGTTGTCCAGTTGGAGTGAAATTGCATGTGAGAGGTCAGTATATGATGCTGTTGAGCGAGTTCGTGAACGCTGATACAGGAAAGACCATATTTATGTTTTTGGCATGTATGAAATTACTTGATGTTAATGATTTCTGTTTGATTTACAGCCCTTGTAAAAATATAATTTTTAGATTACATTTTTGGAGCCTTTGTTCACAACAGCACATTTCTTCTGACTGTACTCCCTATTTCAAGCACAGCCACAAAATAATACACCAAAAACATTATTAGTGCAACAGGGTAGCTGGCTTTGAGAAGTGACTTCATCTCTCACCATTCTGGGATGCTTGATGAAAATATCCAGCATGAAGATTGGGAATGATTTTTATGTACTCTGGGTGGCCCCAGTGTGGCTCACATATGGCACTGGTGTAGACTGTAAAAGGATAATAATCAGTTAGTTTACATGCATTGTATGAAATTTTGTAAGGAGAGAATACTCTGAAATGACAGGAAGTAACATGTTGCAGTTGAAAGAAAGAAGAAGCCCTTCAGTTAGTTTAAATGTTACTTTGTTTAATGTAGTTGTTAGTCAGAACAAACCTTATTGTTTGAGAAATATTATTGATACAGGTTGTTTTGCTGATAGGTACTTTGTGAGTATCCACTGTAGTGGCCAGCTTCTTAAAGTCAAGTTGGCTATTGCCTAAGTTGCCTGCTGAAGTGCAGCTGTTTGTAAATAAAACCATATATGTTCGTCTGCCATATTTGTAAAGCTGTGTCAAGGCTATGACATTGTGTTCTCCTATTCTAGTGTAATGGTGAATCAGAATCGTCGTCATGGAGTTGTTATGCAGTTGCCGAGTTACGCCTTCTCAATCAGAAGGATGCAGATGGGGATATGTTTTGTCGCAGTAAGTACACTAATTTTTAGGTTAAGGTCTCTGAGTTTCAGAACTAGGTCATCATTTCTGGATTTGTGTTGTGATTTTTTCTGTTTTTGTAGAATAAATACATGGTATTTTAATTGCAGTGGCCTTCAATTAAAAATTATCTGATATGTTTTCTTTTTTTCTTTTTTTTTTCCTGACAGAAATTCAGCATCTGTTCTACAGCAAAGAAAATGATTGGGGTTTCAGCCACTTCATGTCATGGCAAGATGTGCTCGATCCAGAGAAAGGTTTCATCAAGGATGATAGCATCACCTTAGAGGTTGCTGATTATTCAATTATTATACTGTTTAAGCAAACACTGTTAGACTGTTTTTCACTTCTCTCGGAAGCCGAGACACAATTTTTGCCTGCGAATTATCAATATTTTGGAAGACGGCTATCAGGAGGAGATTGTTAGAATACTTAGCTTTCTTGGAAGGTCCTGTGATGCCACTTTGTTCTTTGCATAACCTTTTGCAGTGAAACACTCTGTTTTACACATTAGACACAAAAGAATAAAATAGAACAGAATAGAATAGTATTTGGGTTTGAGTCCTTGCGGGCCTGATGCTCATAGGCCTTAAAACAGGCCCTGTGTGCCCCATACTCTGATGCTAAGTTAAAGGAGCCCTGTTCCTCTACCAAAGTTCCAGATGGCCCCCAACACATTAGACAGAAGAATTCTTTTAATCCTGCAGTCATCAGACTGGACAGTAGCTGGATTATAAAATATTCCTAATTATAAAACTACCTATACTGCCCTCAGTTCTTGCAGGTAATTTTTTTTTTTAGTACTATTTTACTTTGGTTGCACAGCTCAGCAGAGTAGTATTCCATTTGGCTAACTTCATCTGTGAGTTAAGGGGTATCAGAATCCTTTCTCTTTCTTCCGGAGTCCCCTCAGTTTCTACCAGGGATGCTGAATGAGCAGGAAACAGTGGATGAGCATTCTTCATAGCTGAGGAAGTTGATGGAGTAGGTGCCAAGAGGTCGGGAGATACTACAATGGTCCGTGTAGAGAGACTGTTGAAGATATTTTTGAAGGACTACCAGGCTTGGGGCTATTTTCCTCAACTGCCAAAGTATCAGCATCCAGGATTTATATATTTTTACACCCGGAATGGGAATACTATTTAGCCTGTGTTTGGATGACATTTTGACAGTTAACCTCTCTTCCATTTGTTCTGTGGGATATTACTCTCTTCAGAGAACTAGAAGAATGTTCCCCTGTTCATAAGGTTGTTTCCTTGTCATAATATGATAGAACGTGTTGTTGTCTCATTATAGATTAATAGTTCTTGCAAACATTGTTTTCACAGAGCTTGTTTGGAAAGTTAAAAGAATCTGTTCTCTGTTGAAATGTTGCAGTGTAATTTAATTCTTGTAATTTGAAATTGTTATCTTCTTCTAGGTCCATGTGGTGGCAGATGCTCCTCATGGTGTGAGCTGGGACTCGAAGAAACACACAGGTTATGTTGGCTTGAAGAATCAAGGTGCAACATGCTATATGAACTCTCTTCTGCAGACATTATACTTCACCAATCAACTCCGAAAGGTGAATTAGTGTTATATGGCATAGGCTACCTGTAAAATGCAGATTATTATGTAGCCTACACTTCATAGTTTTGACATTATTTGATCTATCATAGACATCTATAAATATAATGTGATCCACTGTGGAAACTTCTATTTAAATTGTGCTTGGAAGTGAAATTTATGTAAATGTTATATGTTAATGCAAATGTTTCATGAACTAGAGGTGATTTTGTTGCCATTATGGTCTTTTGTAGGCTGTGTATAAGATGCCAACAGAAAGTGATGACTCAAGCAAGAGTGTGGCACTTGCATTGCAGAGGGTTTTTCATGAACTGCAGTTCTGTGACAAACCAGTAGGCACAAAGAAACTGACTAAATCATTTGGCTGGGAAACTTTAGACTCTTTTATGCAACATGATGTCCAGGAGTTCTTGCGAGTGGTAAGTTCTGCAAGTTACCAGCATAGTGGTACGGTATGTATGTTTGCAGGCGACCAAGCAAAAGACACCATCACATGTGGTTCAATAGGTTTGTATCTTTTAGGAAAACCTATGGTGTATGCCCTTCTGTGTCTGGCATCAGGTGACTTGAAGTGTGGTGTGTATGTTGAGTAAGAGGTGCCGAACAGTCCATATGTATCACCTGAATATACTGATGGCAAAAAATCTTATGAAGACTTGCTTGTACTTATAGTCAAAAGAAAAAGTCACGGGTTCTTTCTACAAATTTTAGTTTGACTCATGTCATTAGGTGTGCATATCATAGTCCTGACTGTAAGTTGTTGTTATACAGGCAGACCCCCGTATCTGCGGGTAATACGCTCCAAGACCTATTACGGTTACATGAAACTGCTGATAATACCAGAAGCTATATATAACGTGATATTTGTGTAACATACATAAATATGGTAAAGTTTAATTGATAAATTACGCCCAGTAATACTTTACCAACATTAAATAAAGTAATAATAAAGCATACTGTACACTACATTGTACATTTATAATAATAATAATAATTATTATTTACTGCAATTGAGTTGTTACCCGGTGGCATTGATTATTTTACATGTATACAGAACATGAAATTGGTTACTTCTAGATTTAAGTCGGGAGGGCTACATGAGAAGCATGTAGTGGCAACTTGGAATGTTGGGAACCGTCTCAGCATTTGCTTATAGACACAGGGAAATCAAGAAAAACCTGTGTCGAGATGGCCGGTCGCAGGACCTTCCGAATACTGACTTCTAGCCAGCAGTCCGGCATCTAAAGTACAAAAAAACAGCAATGCACACACAGTACAACAAATACACATGAGATAACAAGACACACAAGACAACAACAACAATACACATGGTCAACCAACAACAATTACACACAAGACCACTTAAAACTAGCAACAATACACACGAGACAAATTAGAATACAACATGTACAAAAGGTAAAAACACCCAAGCAAGACAGTACTGTGTTCAGTTTATTGTAATTGTTTTTTTTCCCAATCATTAATTCACTCACGCTTTCGCCCCAGTCCTTCACATCTCATCACTTACTACTCCTATAAACCTTTTCCATAAAGACTCGTCCGCCCCCCCGCTTCCCTATACTGCACTTCACTTCACCTCATTCCACTTCACTCTGCTTCGTTCACTTTATTTCACTTCGCTACACTTCACATTCGATAACTTTTCACTTCTCTAGACTTCGCTTCTTTACACTTTTCGATGATTTCCAGCACACTTTACTTCCTTTTAATTCAACTCACTTATCACTTTCCTTACCCTCTTTTTAAAAGTGATTGGTTTGCAGGGGAGAATTCCTAATACTTCTACCAGTGTACAGTCTTTCTCTGATTGGTTTGCAGGGGAGAATTCCTAATACTTCTGCCAGTGTACTGTCTTTCTCTCTCGTAACTATGAAAGTAAAGGACTCTGACTTTTACATAATCCTCAAGAGACGAGCAATGAAAAAAATAGAGTACCTGTACTGTACAGTATCATGTACAGCTTCAAAGGATGACGGAACAATAAAAATCATGCTTTTCCAGCAAAGTGCTGTGTAAGCAATGATAAAAACGTGTTATCATTACACATTTTACAATGAAAATCATACCTGTACATAACCTGTAATAAGATAAGCTCATTTGTTAAACAAATATCTTAGCCTATTGTGGGTATTCACCAAAATCTCCATTCTTCTTCTTGTGCTCTGAACACAAACCCTGCGATAATGCGTCAACTAATTTGAACAGCGAGAACGCTAGAAGCAGAATGGTGGCAAGTTTGCAGGGAGGCTTGGGAACGGAGACAAAGGAAGATGAGTCAAGTACTGAGCACTTTTGGGCTGCAGGATTTCACCATGTTATGGCCCGTTGTTGCTTGGTGTGCGTTTTGAAACTTACGAACCGTTTATTTCTTTAATATTCCAAATTTTTTTCGGGCTGCGGTAAACCGCGGATAACTGAAACTGTGGATACGGGGGCCCGCATGTATTTATCTTACATTGTTCTACTGATGTGACTTTCTTCCAGTTGCTGGATAAGTTAGAAAGCAAGATGAAGGGGACGTGCGTGGAAGGAACAGTTCCCAAACTGTTTGAGGGGAAGATGGTTGTAAGTACTTTTCCTTGTTTCTTATCTGCCAAGTGACAAGTTGGCTGTGATGTATGGTGATTTGATGTTGATTTCTCTTATGTTCCAGTCTTTCATAAAATGCAAAAATATTGATTACACATCAACAAGAGTGGAAACATTTTATGACATCCAGCTGAATATTAAAGGAAAGAAAAATAGTAAGTGTCTGTTTTAATGCATCTTTTTTCGTCTGTAGTGAGCTGCTGTCAGGAACCCTGTATATGTGTGGCAGATTGCTGACTTCAGTTTTCCTATAATTTCACGGTAGAATTGAATAATGACAGTGGACCCTAATTCCAAGAATTCATTCAAAAGAATGTCCTAACAATTCCAAATGACAATGGCTATGACCTTCCAGCAGACATTGTTTGTCAAATTTTTTGGCTGTAGGAGAAATGCTCCCTTGTCATTGCATATGTTTTCCTTGTAGGCTGTTACAGTGTACCTTGCTTATCACCCATTAGTGTCCTGTTCTTAAAACGCATAGTAACTGTGCGCATGTCCCAGTACATTACATCTGTTGCAGTTCTCTCTCAACTGTTTTGGACCCCATGGTGCATACACTGTATAGTCCAAGCTGCTTGTGATGTCATGCAGTCAGCTTGGACAAATGAAGGTGACAGAATGTGCATGTGCGCGCCTGTGTGTGCATGCATGCATGCATGAGAGAGAGAGAGAGAGAGATGTTTTGCTGGTGGATGTTATGCCACTCTTATTTGTCACAGATGTTCACATGCATGTTTTTTTAATTTATTGAAGAAAAAATCCTGCTTCTTTAACATTACCTTCTCTGCATAAATTCTTGGTATCAGTGACTTGTAACAGCAGAATTTTGTCATCTTGTTAGTAGTTAACATTTGTAATAATCAGATATAAGACACATAGGTGCCTCTCATTTGTAAAGTTTCCATTTCATGTACCTACATAAAAGTACTGGAAAGAACACTGACTTACACCTGTTGAATTATACCAACCGAATGCCAAAATTCTGGTTAGTACATACATTAGAGGAGTTTCTCCTACATGTCTTGATACCTACGGTGAGAACAATGTGCCATTTTCGTAAAAACCAAATGCCACGCGAAACTGTTATCTGTGCGTTATGTTGAACCAGATTCCGTCATTGGTTTTAAGTAGTTGATGTTTGGCATTCTTAAAGCTCTTAATCAGCTTCTCTTGTTGAGCATCAGTTATTTTAAAGTTTTCCATTCCATGCATTCTTTTACGACAGCATAAACCTTTCTTTTTAACTCCAGCAACCAAATGCACAATTTCTGATTGGTGCATACATTAGATGAGTTCCTTGTACGTGTTTTGGTACCTATATACCATCTTTGGGGAGAACAGCAGCTCGGCATGGCGTTTGGTTCTAGAGAAATTGGTGTATTGTTCTCCGTGAAGATGGTGCATAGGTACGAATAATGTATGAGAAACCGATCTAATATCTACACTAATTAGAAATTGTGCATTTGGATGGTATAATCAAAAAGGCGTATGCTGACATACAGAATGCACGGAGAGGAAGAGCTTTAAAGTAACTGACTTAAATTATCTGTGTTGTCAATTTCTTTGTTTAGTTGACGAGTCTTTTCATGACTATATTGCAACTGAGGTGCTTGATGGAGACAACAAGTATGATGCGGGTGAACATGGACTGCAGGATGCAGAGAAGGGCGTTATCTTCGCCTCATTCCCTCCTGTATTACATCTGCACCTTATGAGGTTTCAGTATGACCCAATAACTGACTGTTCTGTTAAATTCAATGACAGGTAAGCAAGTTGTGATTTTTAACAGGTTAATGGGTTGTAAAATCAGAACACATTTTTAAGTGTTCAGAATCGGTTCAGTTTCTTGCCCTTGGTCTCAGACACACATTACTTAAGATCACAAATGCCTAAGAAAAGTGTATGTATTATGCCAGTGGTGCAGAAATCCCAGTTACCTGGTCACCCAAGCAAACCAAATTTTGTGCTGTGGTACAAAATCTGACAAGAATTAATGGCTACTTTACTTTAAGATGGGTGTGCATTTTTTATCATGCTGAATTCTTCCTAGAATGAGAAATGTTTGAGACACATTTGTATAGAAAGTCAAAACACACATTTTGTGTCCATGAACTTTTTTTTTAAAATTGTGTGATTTAAATGGTAGTCCCAGGCAGTCCACGGATGACAATAGGGTTGCATGGTGAACACATAAGGCTACAAACACACACTCAGAATATGCCATACTTATTGCTTTTCCACCTCAACAGTGGTTGCAAGAATGTGTCTCAGTATTATGTTATATGCACATTGCCTTTCTTGTTTTCCCTTCTTACAAACATGTATCTGCCCACATGTAATGAGCAGATAGCATAGCGTAATGGTGAGGTTCACGGGTCACTCCAGAATTGTGGGTGCAGAAACTTGTTTTATATCACATTTCTGACACCTAGAATTTGGAGGTGGCTTCCAGATGTGTGGAAAATTTGTGGGCCCCTGCATTATGCTTTTATGCAGAGAAAACTTGGTGTTTGTTGAAAGGACACTTAGTTTTCATATAGCCATAATTTGCAGTAGCCATCCTGAGCAATTATCTATGCTTCACCATGTTTCTTATTTAATTACACTTCTTTCTTTGTCATATTTTATATTGTACTTATTCCAGGTTTGAATTTTATGAAAAGATAAACCTAGAGTCATACCTGCAAGCACCAGAGCCAACACGTGCAGACTACACATTGCATGCGGTGTTGGTACATAGTGGTGACAATCACGGTGGCCACTACGTTGTATTCATTAACCCTAAGGGTGATGGCAAGGTATGCTTCTTTATTTAACATTTTGTATAGGACAGCAGTTCCATGTTCTCAGGGTTGGAGATGATTCAGAAATTGTGTTTAATCTCACTGGACATTGATTACAGGGTAGCTGAATATATGCATTAGTAGTTGGCTGTCCCAATGCTTGCTTATAATTTTGAAGACTGAGCCGAATCACTGAGGTTGGATTTTTTTTTACATTAATTTAGTCTATTTTTTTTATTGTTTGCGGGTATTAGTATATTTGTGGACCTTTTTCACCAGTGCTTATTTTAAATTACTGATCAAGTTGTCTGTTGTATAAATATATTCACAAAAGTTATGCCTTCGTATCCAATAGACAAAACTCTGCCCGTGCACAAAGGCAAGAATTCAAAATTGTAATGACAAAAATTGGAAAGTTGAATGGTAGGCCCGTATCTTGTATGAATTTTGTAAGTATGGACATACCCATGTATGTATTATGACTTAACTCAGGAAGGTTCAAGTCATCTGGTATGTTATATGGTGTTGAATGGTAAATAGTAATGTATGTTTTTAGCAGTTCATCCTTGTTGTGTTTTTAAATAATCAAAGGTATGTAAGAAATTCTTTCAAACACAACCATCTAATTCAAAATCAGCATGTTTTTAGTTCAAGCCACCTGTATGTTTTAACCATGTATGGTTACCATCAGGCTGACCACAAGCAAGAAAATAGGTACACAGTTATGTTAGGACTGAGATTTTGGCACTTAACATATGTATTATGTGAAATATACAGACATTTAAAGTTCAGTAGCCATGGAAACACAGATGGTGTTAAAATATATATATATATATATATTTTTTTTGGTAAATTTGCAAAACGTTAGGTGAAGAAATACATAGGTTATTCGGAAAGTAAGTACCGCCTGCGCATGTCTCTTGTACATCCTCGAGACTGCCACTTTGCACATGTGCAGTGACTTCCTATACCAATTGAGAAACCACAGACGCCGTTTCATGAAATTTGTGTTATGTTTGTGTTTGTTCCTGTGTGTTAAACATGTTTAAGACAATTGAAGGGGCTGCCGACTGTGAAATGCGGTCTGTAATTTGTTTTTTGAACGCTAGGAATGTGCTACCAAGTGAGATTCATCACCAGATCTGTCAAGTGTATGGTGACAATGCGATGAGTGATGGCATGGTTAGGAAATGGGTTCGGTTGTTCAATGAAGGAC
>Ga0131853_10007322_pt1 | contig 19948 bp, 14 predicted proteins | sample TergutLab28metaG_FD_92764 | JGI IMG/M metagenome (GOLD analysis project Ga0131853, IMG submission 92764) | Labiotermes labralis P1 segment gut microbial communities from Petit-Saut dam, French Guiana - Lab288 P1 (version 2) (version 2) | ecosystem: Host-associated > Arthropoda: Insects >... | reverse complement strand
TGTTAATACATCCATCCTCAGGAGCTTGCGACATATTTGTTGAGTTATTTCATGGGTTGTATTGTTCTGGTTCGATGTGTGTTGGTGTTACGTTGTGGTTTGGCTGGGGTGGTGTGGTATCCGGGTGCAGGCTGAAGCACTAGTGCAATACAACCCATGAAATAGCTCAACAAATAAGTCGCAAGCTCCTGAGGATGGATGTATTAACATCCGAAACATGTTAAGCAGTAAATAATGAAATAAAAAAGCAAGTGACATCAAGTTGATCTCTCTTTATTCAACAATGTAAAGCTACTTGACACATTTTCGTAAACTCCTCAATGTCTTATTTGAAATAAATCTTTAAGGGCCCCATACACTCTAAGTTAAACTGTGCAGATTAACTGTGGAAAAAACTGTACGAAAAACAGAACTGAATGTTCTCTGGCACAGCACAGGTTTCCCATCAGGTTTGTCAGATTTTTTGTCAGTTCTGTGTGCTTGTGATTATGGTGGATAAAAACAAGTCTGTCGTTTGATGTTTGCTAGCCACATCAGCCATAATGTTATCCGAAAAGAAGAAAAGAAAGCGTAAAATGTGGAGTAAGAAGTGGTATTTAAAAGGAATATATCATGCGATGTTCATCTGCCGGATGAATTGCTAGAAACGGATGTGCCTTGAGATGATGCCATCGTGGTGTCTGCAGGTAAACTGAGCGAAACTGTGGGATTCCCTCAGTGAACTGCGCAGTTCTTTGTGTGAAAGATGACTGGAAAGGACAGTTCTGAGGCCTGCGCTGTTGCCTGTCAAAACTGCGCATTTTATTCGGATTTTACGTCAGGTATGACGTCACACAACAAATCGCTCCTTTTAACTGAGAGTATATAGGGCCTTTAGAGTGGGAGGCGCGCTGATACATAAGGACAGACGGGCAGAGGAACGGACATGACGAATCTTAATGGGCGCACGTCGCACGTCGCAGGCGAATGGGTCTAAAAACATATGTTCTTTTTGTTTGTGGGTTGACTTTTCCTCTTGGTTTCACTGCAGCTTGTACATTTGTTTAAACAGATGATGTACTGTTTAGTTAGCTGCCTCATAACTGTTGGCAATGAGACTCTCACGTTATTGTGCTGCGCAGGCAGTACGTTCATCAAAACTGTGTGTGACTATTTGGCTCCATATGAGACAGCCTCTACTCACTGTGCCGTAATTGAATGTAATTAATTTGTATGTATCATCCTTCCTGTACTGAAATAGACTACGGCCAGTTGTTACAGTGCTGCCACGTGCTGCATTTGCGGCACCACAACAAGAGAGACATGCTTCATTTAAAGACGCTGTAAATTGCGCAGATAACATAGCTTCTGCAATAGATAAATAACTGAATACGGACACTTGACAGGAGAAAACCAAGTACGTGGAGAAAAATCCATCCCATCCGTCCGCCATGAAGATGACACGAACTGGCCTGGGAGTGAACTCGAAACTTTGCACTGAGCGATTGGCAAAATATGAAAAAAAAAGTCTTATTTATTTTATTTAACGGCGCTTCGTCACCTGTACAATTTATGTAAGAACAGGATGGGTAGATCAACGTGAAAACGATTGGATGGAATCCTAGATGTGGCTGTCCCAGGCATTTGGTGAGGTCCTATACCATTCGCCCATTATTTCCTAAGGTCTTTTCCATCACACAGTAGCAACGACAATTATATACACTCTAATGCATGCCCGCCCGGGATCAGTGACTACGGTTCAGCAGTTCAAACTACCCAATACATAAACGTCATGGGAATTTCGTTCTTCTGGTCTGCCAAACATGAGTCTTATGACGTAAGGAGATTCGCGCAGAAATCTTATAACCCTGTCATACTATTTCTGCTTCAAAATGTCTGCGCATGTCTTTTGTTGTTGTTGTTGTTGTTGTTTCTTTTTAGAATGACTACTTCAGCCCAGGCCGGTCCCAGTGGCCGCGCGATCTAAGGCGTAGATCTGCGGCCGCTAGCTTGCTGAGATTGTGGGTTCGAATCCCACCGGAGGCATGGATGTGCTGTCTGTTGTGAGTGTTTTGTGTTGTCAGATAGAGGTCTCTGTGACGAGCCGATCACTCTTCCAGAGGAGTCCTACCGACTGTGGTGTGTCGTTGTGTGTGGTCTAGAAATCTCGTGCATGAGGAGGCCATGGCCCACTGGAGGCTGTCACGCCAATAATACAACATAACTTCAGACCAAAATCCACGTTAAATTTGTAGGACAGGGTTCTACAGACAGCACGGCAAAATTGTAAGATTTCTGTTTTCCTTTGTAGGAAGAAATTGGAATGAGAAATTTATTGTGTCTCGTACTTTAAACACAAATCAAGAGAATTCTCAACACAACTGTCAATGTCCCGTTCACATTCACAGAAGAATTTATTAGAACACTATTTAAAGTTTGATGTACGTTTGTCCGTGCATCTTTGTATAATCGTAGAGAAGGAAACCAACTAAATGCGATAAACCATTCAGTAACATCTAGTTGGTTTTCTTCTTTACACTATTCAAAAGTTCAGTTGCTACGTCTCAGAAAAGTCTGCACTTACATTAAAAATCTCTTATTGATGTTACGTAAACAAACGCTGTTTATTCTGAGAATTAATATGAAAGCAAGAACTTTCCTTGGTTAAAATGCAGAGTTTTGAAGTGTGAATGCAAATGGCACAAATATTTACCGCTATATACTGAAGGGCTAAGTTAAAGTGACGTTCTTTGAACTAAACTAAGTAAATAATCTCCCACAATGAAAACGTTACGGGCATTGTTTATGTTTCTCAAACCTAGGAAAGATGATTGCATTAATCAGGGAATGAATCCTCTGTTAAATGAACTGACATAAATTTATTTTATCCTTATTTTAACTGCCAACAGAATGGCGCAGATACAGAGTTTGTAAGTGGTGTGTTTGTAAATGTTATTACTCCTGTTGGTGCGCCGACCACAAATCCCTGCGAGCAAACGGAGCGTTTTGTAAAGGAGCGCAATATAACCACTTCATAATATCCGGCGCTAACTTCGTTATTGTATCAACCAGATAGAAACTGTAAGCCTCAATTCCAGCGAAGCGCTGTTCATATTTGTTTATCCACTTCAGGCAGCCCATATTGAGCGCGACAAAATTGTGGAGCCATCGGAAAATATCTTTTTTTTTTCAGCTTATTCTGGCGTTTCAATGTATTCCTTAACTCAGTGGAACAGACCGAAGGAATAAACCCATTTTAAAACTTTTCAGCGCAGTTCTCGTTCGTTTACTTACTGACTACGAAATTAGCACCAGTGCACAGTTACTGCACAGTTACTGCACAGTTACTGCACAGTTACTGCACAGCACGCGAATAAGAAAAGAAACAGAACACGAATAATAATAATAATAATAATAATAAATATATTTGGCACTGCACACATACTTCGGAAATGTAAACATACAATAGATTCAACACTGAAACTAACGATATAAGCACCATGAATAGTAACAACAGAATAGCTGCAACATCGTATTCCGTAGGGACATAGTTTGTCTCAGGAATATAAATATAAATACCCTGCATAAAGGAGATGAAGATATGATAATTAATAATAATAATAATAACGGTAAAGCAGTCCTCTTACAGGCTTGGAGGGGCCCAGAGGTTTCCAGGAAGTTAACGTTCCCACATTTCATGACAACGGCACAGGATAGTGGTAAGGCTCTCAGCCTTACGCACGGGCCGTCTTTACCCCCAGGAAATGCTCCTGGTACTCATTTCTGTTAGAGGCTGAGTCGACCCCAGGACCATAGTGCGATCGGAAGGATTTTATGCCAATGAAAATATCCACTGACACCAGCTGGGATCGAACCAGCGACCTTCTGATTTGTAGCACAGCACCTTAACCACTGTGCCACCACGGTCCCTAATAATAATAGCTATATACTCCTTAAATAACCTATAATTAGCGTTAAAAGTAGAACATTGTACATAATGTTGCATATCATTATTATTATTCGATATGTATGTCTCTTTGTCACAGTCTTTTTCTTCCTGGTACTTCTCTTGAACCAGCGGTGATCCCCACCGCTCAGGCTTCAAGCTTCACACTGCAGTACTTTCCATACTATGTGTGATGTTCCAAGTATAGCTGTCTTTTGTAGTGAGTCTACCGAATGTTTTCCTGGCAGAGCTTACAAATTTTTCTTTAAGCTTCTCGTTACTATTCCAGTGGCTCCAATTATTACTGGTACAATCGTACATTTCAGGTTCCACATTCGCTGTATCTCTATACATAAACTCTTATATTTTAACTTCTTTTCTGCTTCCTTTTGCACAACATTTCTGTCTGCGGGTATTGCCACATCTATCAGTGTGCATGTTTTCTCTTTTTTGCTTTTAATTATTATATCTGGCCTATTTGCTGTAACTTCTCTGTCTGTGTGTGTGCATTTGTTGGTACAAATGATAACAAATAGACAATAAAAATGCATGGTATGTAGATAAAAATAAAATCATACACTATTTCCTTAAGGTCCACCGGTACAGGTCCCATAAGCAGACAACCATTGTTGGTAGGGAGCTGACTACTGCTCATGAACTTTTCACAGTAGGGAGGCTGCGGAGTATCGTCTGTCAGATACATCGCCATGACAGCTGTCAGCGTCAAGTGCTTCTGCGAAAGATTTACGTAGCACAACCTCTAGCTGATACTGTATCGGTTTAAACCGGTGGTGCAGTTTGCGGGGGCGCGTATGCACGACAGGTTTTGGCGTCGATCAATGAAATTGTACAGTCTTCTACAGAATGAACATCAGGAAGTGACATGTTTGACTGAAGTAAATTTTATGGTATTATTTACATTACTGGTACTAGTAAGATAGCAACAAATAAGCATTAAGAACTATTTTGAACACATCACGTGATTTAATAACGAGACTAGAGTCTGTTGGGTTTCAAGCATTAAAAACCTTTTGTGTCATAACGCCAGGTAATCTAAACGTCGTTCAAAACGGGTCAAAGTGGTTAAAGGGATAAAAACTTTATGTACGTGAATTACTTTAGTAACAAATGTAGAAAAAATTAGGCCATATATAAAACTATGCTAAAAGGTACATTTAAGAATAGGCTAAACAACTGCAGCAATAAACTGTGCAAGTGGTCAGGTACAGGCAGTGGCTACTGATAGCCTAAATATCCACCTCTATTGACGTCAGACAATCTGCGTATGATATGCCATCATACGGTAAACTAATTGCGAGTTTCTTTAGGGTGACTGATCGATATCGATGGCCGGTCCCAGTGGCCTCGCGGTCTAAGGCATGGGTCTGGAGACGCTTGATAGTATTGTGGGTTCGAATCCTGCAATTGGCATGGATGTTGTGTGTCGTCAGGTAGCGCTGTCTATGTCGGGCTGATCTACCGAGTATGATGTGTCTAACCAACCGCGATTGTTAAGTCTCGATAACAATGAGGACCTGACCCACTAGGGGTTGTAGGTCATGGAATAATAATAATAATAATAATAATGACGATAACTAACGAACAAGGGTGGAATAAATTAGGATGATGTTGGATACATATCAAGGAATTTCCTCTGCGAAAGTTTCAGTTTGTACATTCCAATAATTAAGATCCAATTAAATTCTAAAAGTTGCTGGCAGCGGTAATTAAATTTAGGCTTACTAAATATTTGTACTTTGTCCGTGCTGTGGAATTCCAAAACGAGGGCAGTATTTCCAAAACAGAAAGTTTCCATCGTCAGATGTAAGTGTGGGCAGTTGTGTCAGGCAGAAATATGTTCAGTCTCTTGATAAACTAGCTCCTAAGGAGTAAGAACAGGCCTGCAATATGGTGAGATTTCGATGCAGGACTGCGTAACACATGTATCAATTGACCGATACACCCCGTATCCATAAATAAATTTTCCTCAGTCTCCCCAGACAAATCCTGGGATATTGTTTTAAACTTTGACATTCTGCTGCAACCCATGGTTTACCAGTTACCCTAAATTTTGATTCTGTATTTTGAGCTACTAAAAATGTTAAATACGCACGAATAACTAAAAAAAAATTGTAGGAGCCCCAAGAAATATCTGTTTCACAAGGAAGTTATTTCCCCAGTTCCTCAGGCCATGTCTGTTTTCTTTGTTACACCTGCGAATAGCACGATTCAAACATCATTCTAAATAAGCCCATTACTATCTTAGCACCTAACGAATTGAGCCCATACTTTAGAAAAAGATCAACGCCGAACTCTTTAAGAAATTCTCCACGCAATCAGGACCGCGGTAGCACAGTGGTTAAGGTCCTCCGCTATAAAACGAAAGGTCGCGGGTTCGATCCCAGCTGGTGTCAGTGGACTTTTCATTGACATAAAATCCTTCCGATCGCACTATGGCACTGGGGTCGACTCAGCCTCTAACAGAAATGAATACCAGGAACATTTCCTGGGGGTAAAGGCGGCCGGTGCGTAAGGCAGACAACCTTACCACCATCCTGTGCCGTTCTCACGAAATCTGGGAACCTTAACTTCCTGGAACCCTCTGGACCTGTTCAGGCCTGTAATGGGACTGCTTTACCTTTACCACGCAATATGGCATCTCAAATTTCATGAACATGTCCATTATGACTCATCCCTGGATCCTATAAGTATCATATTCTCTTTTTATAATAACCAAATGTATTATTAGTTCTAGATTCCACTCTACAACCATTGCTGCAAAGTGGTTTGTTCCCTAATGGTTATCACAGTTTTAGTGCATTTGCCAAGACCCCCACATGTGCTGCTTAGCTTTTATCTCAGTTTCTTTGATTGGAGCAGACCTACACATTATGAATCTTATCACACGATCAGATTTTATAGGGCGATATTATGATGCAGTATACGTGTTTCCACTTAAATCTACAGTAATGAACTTGGAAGGCTTTCTTTGTTTGAAGGTGTTGATGTGCGTACTGAAAATGAATAGAAAGTCAGAAACAAGAATTGAAATGTTCAAAAGTTTCATTTGTTAAAAATTCTGTTTTGGGTACTGACTGTCATTGTACAGTAAATTGACGTGTGCGTGAACAGTGTACAGAAATGTTAACTGCATTACATACACTGAAATTTCAAATTTACTGAAAGTTTTAAGTCAATAAATTAGCAGCATTAAGGGTTTCAGAAAGTCAAATCTGTTAGAGTCCGGTGCGCAGGTGCGCACCGGACGGCAACCTACAGAGTGTGATGATACCAGATGCTGTATAATACAATTTTGACCTCCTGATGATGAGCACATAGTGCTCGAAACATGTAGAGGAATATAATAAATTTACTATAAAACAAGAAATTGTTCATTAAGTTGGTCAGTTACTAAGATTATACTGAGATGCACGGTCAGCAAAACATCAAAATTATTTAGCTTATGTTTATTTCAGGACGCTTTCAATGTTTACTTTTGTACAGCGTCGAAGGAAGATATTGTAAATGAATACTGAATTGTAAACTTTGTGAAAAGGAAAGAGAGTGGCCTAATTTAATATATTTTATGGGAATTGTCTGGAGGAACTGAGTAAACCACGAAGAAGTTCTATCCAAATATCTGGTTTAAGGGATGATACATGAATTCAAGACATCGAAAATACGATTCAGAAGGAGTGTCCAAACGACATTAACATCACCAACACTGGCTCTGTGCAATAACACCCCAGTATTTTAATTTTGAATAGTAGAGAAAGGGAAAAAACCTTGAACTCCCGCACGATTTAAATATACAGTTATGAACAGTCTAATGCAGAATGTCTACTTCCTGTATTTCCAGGTCTTCAAAAATAATTACAGTGGAATAAAAAAAGGTGTTACATAGGAGCAAGATGCACCATTTTAGGATTCCATTGTCCGGGGGAATAACTTCGTGGGCTGTCAGTAGGAAGCTTCTTTCATGTCTCCCTTCTAACTACTAGAAGTATGAGACAGCCCCTAGATTTTGGAAAATTTTTGCTCCCCTGTACAGGAGGATGATATTACTATTATTCATCTCTGTGGCACCGCATGAAAATTAGCGTTGTAAATAGTAAATAATTCTATACCTTGTGCACGCTGAAGCCTGTATGGTCTCCTAATGACGCGACAGCGCCGGAAAGAGGGAAAGGTTTTATATTACAGGGCTTGGCCTTCTGGTGACATGGCAGCTCAGTCATTAATGTAGCTGAATTGACGGAATTATGTTCCTGGCAGGAATATTGCTCAAATGCTTCTCTAATATAACATCAGGAACAGCGTAAATGTGTCTAGCAGATCCCCGAAATAATGCGGCTCAAAAGCAAGCATCACTGCTGAATACACAAATGGGAATTCGCTGTTCATAGGATTTCATGGAAATCCCGAAGACCTAACGTAATTGGGCTACCTATTTTTATATACAGTACATATTTGGATGCTTAAATTTGTTTACGTAATTTTAACTACTTTGTATTCTGATCTCTTGTGTGTGTAGAATGCAAGAATCTAGCGCAGTTCCTCCAAACAGGCTGAACATATTTCTCAGAATCCCTGTGCCTCTCACACAACATCCTCTATCAGCAGGAGGGAGGGGGGCGGGGGGGAGGAGGAGTCAAGTGTATAACGATTCACTTGAAAATGTGGTAAAAGTAGGAGAGAAGGACAATCCACAGTCAAACTCAGTGGGATATTTAAGAAAATTATTTTGGATCTTATTTTATGAAATCAAATTAAGGAAATTTAGGGTAGGCAGTGTAGAAATTTTTTTACGCTATGAATGAAACTACAACAATTTATGAAACATATATTTTAGACCCGGGACCCGCGGTAGCACAGTGGTTAAGGTGCTGTGCTAAAATTCGGAAGGTCGCTGGTTCGATCTCAGCTGGTGTCAGTGGATTTTTCATTAACATAAAATCCTTCCGATCGCACTATGGCCCTGGCGTCGACTCAGTCTCTAACAGAAATGAGTACCAGGAGCATTTCCTGGGGATAAAGGCGGCCGGTGCGTTTGGCTGACAACCTACCAGCATCCTGTGCCGTTGTCATGAAAATCTGGGAAACTTAACTTCCTGCAACCCTCTGGGCCTGGCCAGGCCTGTAACGGGAATGCTTTACCTTTATATTTTAGACCCTGGGATGACAAACTGCGACGTAATGGTCTACGTCACTGTGACATACTGCAGTTACAATACTGTAAGTTATTTCATATCGGATTTATTTAATTAAATAGCCCTGGCGGCTGATTTTTTTTCCGAGTGCCCCTTCCAGTCATCGTTCCACTGATTTTCAGCACTCATGTACTTCATTATTAATTGTGCGACAGGTCGCACCGGCCAGAACATTAGAATAACCACAGCTAGTTGTGGCTGTGGCTTTACCCTACATGCGAATTTGACAAGGCTCAGTGAATACATATATTTTCCTTATATCAGAAATGACAGATTCAGTGGAAAAATATGTTCGTTAATTTAGTCATCGAGAAGAAGATGTAAAGATATTCTGTCATTCATTCAGTATCTTTTACTGTAACGCATTTCTTCTAATGCCCAAAGCTATGATTCTATAAGTAACTTGGTTCCTTTTCCCTTAGAATTACTCAAAACCAAATAGTTCGGGGAATCAATTTCCAGAAGCTTTTGCGGCAGGATGGAAAACATTACGCAACGAGAAACTGTGCGCTTGTAAATATTCGCATCAAATTGTCCAGCCAAAAGGGATCTATATGGATAAGCACGAAGGCACTAAAAGCGTTTTGGACTGGAAACTTTATGAAATATACCCCTAAAAACCTAAATGCAGATAGTGATGTAATTTATTATTTAAATTCTTCTTTTGATAAGTAATCAGGGCTCAACAGATAATCTGTTTTAATAGCACCTTTTATCACGACGTTGAAGAACTGTTGGCCCCCACAGTGACGATGAATCTGCCATACTTATTGATTTTGGGGATAATATTGCCCGTTAATTCCCACCCAGCCTCCTTTAAAATGGGTATCGGGTCTTTCCCGAGGGTAAAGTGCGGCCGGGGCGTGCTGCTGACCACTCACCCCCTTCCAGTACCGCGGTAATGGAAGAGTAGAGCTATACCTCTACCCACCCTCTGGACCACACCGGGCCTGTAACGGAATCGCTTTACCTTTACCTTTATTGACCGTTCATTATTAAGCAACATACAATCAAAATAACAACTCCTGTACGGAAATTAATTTTTAATTTATTTGATTACGCAAGACATGTAGGGATTTATAGACAAATCAAGTTAAGCAATCCTGACTTCCTTAGCCTATTTAACAACGCTCATTCATCTGTGGAAATTTGAGCTGGGTACGTGGATTAGCAAATATAAAAAAAACAGTCCCGTTACAGGCCCGGAGAGGCCCAGAGGGTTCCAGGAAGTTAAGTTTCCCAGATTTCGTGACAACGACACAGGATGGTGGTAGGTTGTCAGACTTACGCACCGGCCGCTTTTACCCCCAGGAAATACTCCTGGTATTCATTTGTGTTAGAGGCTGATTCAACCCCAAGGACATTGTGCGATCGGAAGGATTTTATGTCAATGAAAAATTCCACTGACACTAGTTGGGATCGAACCAGCGACCTTCCGATTTGTAGCACAGCACCTTACATAACCACTGTGTTACCGCGGTCCCTTGGATTGCTCTGAAATAGGCAGTTTCAGTAATCTGCAGGCGTTCGCATTGTGTCACGCTGCATTTCCGCAAACAAATCACAGGCCGTGAGTAGCTTCAAGAAGTTTAACATCTGTCTCTATTCAAGCTCTGTGATTGGCTTGAAATCTGCATGACTCACACCTATTGGAAGGAGACAGGTTACCTTAACTTTGAGAACACTTGTAGTTGTTTCGTTTCTCTTGAGGTGGTGGACGTGTGTGTGTGTGTGTGTGTGTGTGTGTGTGTGTGTGTGTGTACTCGTGCGTGCCGGTTTGACATAATGTTTGTTGTGTGACAAAATACAGCACTGTAAGTTCTGTGTTGTGAGTGATTATAATGTCTTAAGTTACGTTTGCTTTGGTCAGAAACATTCAGGAGTATTCATGGAACTGTGATTCGTTCTGTTGCCGGTGAAAATGGCGCCATTGATTATTTTCTCATTATACAAAGCAGATCAAACATTTAATAGACTGCAATGCATGCCTGCGCTTGATATTAAGGGCATTACATGTAAGAACCAGAACTTTAAAGTAGTAGTCATAGTACCGAATTGTTCTTTACCTTATCTGCGCATGCAGAAAACTCGTTTGGTTGTGACAGGGATGTAATGTCTTGTATCGGAGTGGGTTGTTTTCGAATATGGCTACTATTACACTTTTATACGGTAAGTGGGAAGGCCATGCTGTAAACAACTTTTAGACTTGAAAGAGTGGATTGAATCGTTTGGCGAGCCGTATTATGTCCACAAATTTCCGGTTGCACGTTTTCTATCGTTTCCTTTTATGCTGTTTATAAATAACAGTGGAGATGCAAAATATTGAACAGCAAACTGGTGGTTATACATCCGCAATAGCAAAGCGAAATGGCGACATAAACACAGGCCCATCGATTAAGCTAATATCTTAATAAACAACATGATGTTCTAGAATTCTCTAAATACATCATCTGATGTCTTACAAGCAAATCGTGGCGTTACGTCACGACATAAATTATAAACAAATTGTGTAATGCGTAGCGAATTACATTTGCATTATATCAAGTACTGAAAGAACATGTTCCACGTCATATCTGTGTTTTCATGTCATATAAAATTCGACCAAAGCAAATTTCAGTATAATCTGTTGTATTCTAACAACATATCTGGGCACTGTAATCGGTGGTAAATACGTTAAATATATTGAAATACGGCGCTCTGAATGAAGGTTCTTAGACACGTAACGTGATGACCCAACACGTGGTGGAAGCCTTGGAAGAGTAGGCATGTCCCTACACTCACTTCTGATGCTGAACACAGTAAGTGGTCGATTCATTGTTCGCGCAGGAGAAAGCCTCACCCGCACGCAGTTTACATCTTGCTAAGTGCAAACTCGTAGCTCGCTCAGCCACGGTCTGTCCATCTTACTGCTCACGACCGTTCTGTCGTTTACAAATATGGGCAAACTCATTTTATTAAGTACGCGGGATGACTAATTAGAATTTGTAGTTTCAATGTCAAGAGGTTTGAATACGTGTGGGCTTGAATTTAACTGTTTCCTTTAAGGGAATCATACTTATATTATAGGTCTGTAATAAAAGGGACACAAAATTATTATTGTGGTTATTCAGCAGTAGCTCTACCTGCATTTTTTCCGGAAATATTGGACAGAATATATTTCAAGATTTTTCTCACTTCTTCTACAGTAAATCCCTTCATGTAGCCTTGCAACAGACCACAGCCAGTTTTAACCACATCCGCCTTCGTAAGATATAAATTCAAAACTATTTCTTATTCGACTTCAAAAAAATTATGGAGATGAGAAAACGTTCCACCGTTAAATATACAACTTTGCACATAAATTTATGTAACTACATTTACGTACTTTATCATTGCTGTTTATTTTCTGGCAAATGTTCTGAACCTTTTTGGACCATCTTCAGTGTACTCTTAGATAGCATAAACTCGGCAGCTAGTGGTGGTATGAATGTCTTTTTAAATCTTTGCAGACTGATATTTATATAAAATATATATAGCAGTTAATTTCCCACCTCAGAAAGAAAACAGTCCATGTTCAGTGCAAACGCCAAAAGATGAATGTCATTCGAACTTCGGTAATGAACCTTCGGGTTCCATGAAATGCGGGGAATTTCTTGACTAGCTGCAAACCAGTTAGCTGCTCAAGAAGGACTCTGCATCATTGAGTAAGTAAGTAAGGTACCTCCTGGGAGGGGGGGGGGGGGTGAAAGGGGGGGTCTCAACCCCCTGGAGACCTAAGGGCCGGTCCCTGCTTTAGCTTTACATCTCTTCCTTAAGGAAGGCAATCTATTTAATGCACTGGGATATTTTAAATTTCTGTGTTAATGTGATGGAATACTGTAAGGGAAGTCACGTTGTATTAATTACAGTGCTGAGTGTAAAAGTGCTTTTATTGAATTGTACGGAGTTTTGTGGTTTGTAAACAAATGATGGGTGTTGCAAATGCGATTAACAATCTTACGAGTGAAGTACATTTTGTGTGAACACAAGTGACATGAATATTAATGGTGGTTGCGTCGTTCGATTTTAGTCACAAGGAACTACGCCAGAAAGGTAAGTACAATTGATCATTGTCGTCCAAAGTGTAGCATGAATTATGTAGTGTAGTTGTTTCATTTCTGTTGTCATAATGTTTACTCGTGAACTTTGGTGTGTCAGAGTGTACTTGTGCGATTTGTTCTTATTTCGTGCTCAGGGGTTGTGCCACTCCTTCAAATAGTAGTGATAATCATATAACAAATGTTATTCTCAAAGCCAATATTCGTTGCATGACATAAGACTAATCTATAAATACACTGGGGTAAACGACCTAATGGGAGACTCAAGGCAAGATCGAAATGTGATGTGGAGAGTTGAATAAGAAAGATGGGCATTGTTAGATGGAGATAAGTAGCGCAGGATAGGAATGGATACAGAGATCATCTAGGGAGGCGCTTATCCTACTTGGAGAGTAGAGCCACAAAGAAGAAGAAGAAGAAGAAACACCCCTAGATTAGTATTTACAAAATTTTCGTGTGTGAGGACCCGTTATGAGTTTCATCAAATTTCGTGGACCCCACATTTTAAATAATGTATTTAAGCACCATTAAATCAAAAATAAATCAATACAAGAATTATTAAAAACTCAGTAACCGTTACAAATGAATTCACAATTCACTGATCACAACAACAAATAAATATGTTTCAAACAGAGTGATATAGCCTGTGTGCTATAGTTATTATTTAGTCATTCTATTGACAGTATGTTGACAGGAGAGAGCTGGGGCTGCATTAATTGAAGGAGCGCTTGGAATAAGTCTCCATAGTCTGCAATCTGGGAACCACTGCTCTCTAGCATGAAAAAAATCAGATATTTCTAACAAATTTCTTCACATTAGATGCGCCAATAACGGGTCCTAATACACAACAGGAAGTTGAATAAAGAGAGACCAACTTGATGTCATTTGCTTTATTATTTCATTATTTAATGCTCAACATGTTTCGAGTGTTAGTACATCCATCCTCAGGAGCTTCCGACTTATTTGTTGAGTTATTTCGTGGGTTCTATTGTTAGGTGTGTTGGTGTTACGGTGTGGTTCGGCTGGGGTGGTGTGGTATCCGTATGCAGGCTTCAGCCTGCATACGGATACCATTCACGCTACAGCAGATGGTTGTCACTTGGCTTTTAGAAGTTCTATCATCGCCCTTGTATTCACTGGGAACACCTTGCTTACGCCTGTAACTTCTTGTTTAGGTATCTTACTCAGTTACTGTACTTTCAGTGACGGGTTGTCGCTGCGACGAATTACTATACCGCACTGTGAGTGCAAAGTGGAATTTTGAGTTGTATGTTCATCATTACATCTCGAAAAGCAAAACCGACACAACAAGAAAAACTTTGTTCTCTAAGGACTGCAAAATATAGAACTTCTATGTGTTAACAGCTCCAGAAAGTCGTAACGCATGGGGCAGATTGGTGTAGCGGTAGAGATCTGGATTTGTTTTTGAGGCTACCGGGTTTTAATCTGAACCATTTATCGGCCATCCTCACTAATCTCTTCCTAGTTTTTCTCATTCTCCCCCAAACAAATGCTAATTCAATCAGTGAAATAGACTACGACTACTTCAGGACTATCTTCCCATACCATTCAAATCTACAGAACAGCTGCAAATGAAAAGATGTCGTTAAATTATCTAAGAATGTCTTCATATAATATTTGTAATTCCACAATATTTAATACTTTCTTTAGTTAAGAAGATAATTTAAACAATTCCAGTTTCTCTCAGTCTTTACACGGTTCTCGCTAGAATTATTACAGATTTTGTTATAGACACTTGTATTGATAAACTTGTTAGGTATTTGGGGAAATGCGTTCAGTGGGGATGTATATTGCGTCGTCTGTAATCTCGGTGCAAAGCAGGGCTCATGTACAGCATTCAGACGTGCGTTAACAGTAGACACGATGTCGTAAAGTTACCGCATACGAAGCAGAACGGGTTATTAGGTGTTAAGGAACCGACACCTACATTATTTATCAACAAGACGTTAACTCCTGTGGACATAATTCATTCTGCTCGAATGAATTAAAGTTTAGCAACATGAGACATTTCGAATACAGAACCTGCGTGCAAATGGCGTGTAATTGGCGGAAAAATGCACAGGCGTTTTTCACTTAGTTATTTACGTATTAAAGAGCTAATACACAGACCACGAAAAACGTAAATGGATTTGCATCTTCACTGGACACTTACGTCTTATTACTAATAATCTTCTTATTATTATTTTTCTTCTTATTCTCCTCCTCCTCCACCTAATCCTCCTCCTCCTCCTCCTCTTCTCCTCCTCCTCCTTCTCCTCCTCCTCCTTCTCCTCTTCCTTCTTCTTCTTCCTGTTCTTCTTCTTCTTCTCCTCCTCCTCCTCCTCCTCCTCCTCCTCCTACTTCTTCTTCTTCTTCTGAACCTCCGCAAGTTTAGGCTATTTAGACTGTCTTTGAAGGTGATATGTGCTTAAAATCCCTTTCTCTAAGCGTCTGTTTCCATTCTGTTCGCCTGGTGATTGATAGAAGTTCACAGAAGAAAATGCACAATGGAACAATTTTCCATCACCAGGCAGCAATGTGCTGCTTATTGCATACGGTAATCTGCTTGCTATTTACAGTAGATAATGATGCGGCGTTATGTCGGTAAACATTAGCAAAGAAATTTAATGCAGTGGTCCACAAATGCTCCAAAAATCGAGGAGTCACCTTATAATTGTAATCTACAGAATGGTGACATGAAATAAATAATGAGAACGAAACAAATACTACGCGCCACGGTACGCAGTTTAGTTTACCGACCGATTTGGTGCCTGGAACTCGTACAGTGTTAGTGTTTGTTTGTTTGTTTGTTTTTGGCGCGACAACACCCAGTGGGCCAAGGCCTCCTCGTTCAAGAGGTTTCTATATCACACACAACGACGCACCACAGTCGGTAGGTCTCCTCTGGACGAGTGATCAGCTCGTCGCAGAGACCTCTACCTGACAACACACAACACTCACAACAGACAGACATCCATGCCCCCGGTAGAATTCGAAAGCACAATCCCAGCAGGCGAGCGGCAGCAGACCTACGCCTTAGACCGCGCGGCCACTGGGACCGGCGGCACTGCTAGTGTAATGTAAGATATTCTCGCTTTTAGACACATTCCAATAACTGCGCAAAGTGACTATTAGTTTCGCCATGTCTGTCCGTCCGTCCGCATGGAACAACTCGGCTCCCACTGGATGGATTGTCATGAAATTTTGTGTTAAAGTATTTTTCGAAAATCTGTCTAGAAAATTAAAATATCATTAAAATCTGACAAGAATAACGGATACTTTACATAGAGACCAATATACATATTTGATCATATCTCCCTCAGTTCTTGTTAGAGTGAAAAATGTTTCAGACAGAATTTGTAGAGAAAACCAAAACACACATTTTATGTTCAATAATTTTTTTTCGATAATCGTACCGTTTATGACATAATGTGGAAAAATATGGCACAGCCAGACACGCCACAGACGACAATATAACGCATGCTCATTGATTGCTTGATACCTAAGGCTACAAGCACACACTCGGAATATGTAATACATATCGCTTTTGCACTTCTACGATGTTTGCACGAACGCGGCTCGATGTGACGTCATACGTACTGGCCTGTCTTGTGTAACCTTAATATAGTATACGAGAATAAATAATGTTTTGACGTTTTGTTGACCGTGCATCTCAGTATATCAGTATATACAGTAATGTTTGTTTTTTGCAGTGCGTCACCGTCTGTAACAGTTACAAGATTAAGCTGTGACAAAGAATTTGCTGCGAGATAGCTAATATTGCTACTGCTGCATATTTTCTTTCCACTGTTCCTAGCGAAATCGCTATTTACATAGAGAGTGTCTGTAATTGGCCGAGTTTTCTTTCGCTCCAATTAATCGTGAGTGGAAAAATTGAGACTTTCTCAGTTTAATGTCGACTGAACCCCAATCAGTCAAGCAGCAAAGTCGACACAGCTCCAAACAACAGAAATTAAACGTACTCGTATCTGTCTTTCTTGCTAGATATTAGTGGCACAGCGTGTACATTTAACATGTCTGTGGCTCTGTGAAACATATATGGTTCATTGTAAAAGCAATGAGGAAAATGAGATTTGAGATTCTGAATCTTTCTGCTGTCACTTCCTGATATATTTACGGCACGTATATGAAATGTTACTTTCGTAATAACACATATGGAATCCATTTACACAGGACTGTGACTCAGAGTTACAGATTAACCATATTTGCCGTGTATCTCCTCTTCTAAATGCGAAAGGCGTAACACACTGTACCGATTACATACTACGGAGCTACATACAGACGCACAGCTCACCCACAAACAGTGTATCACTTGCTTTCAGGAATACGAAGCTTAGTTGCTCGCATACCAAAACGATGCAATAAATCTGCCTTATATTAACCAAGTAGTAACGCATTTAAACGAGAGGAACTGGCCCACAGGTTCTGAAATGCTTGGCGGTATTTATGTTTTGAGTTCTGTGCCTCGAAATTAGTCATCATAACCCTGTCTGTGTGCGTTTGTAAAATTTGTAACCATACATTTAAGTATTCATGTGACAAGACTTCGCATGCCGAAAGATTGATACGTAGTTCAGTCTCGTGTATTTGTTTTCCTGCACTGATCATTTTGCACCAAAACGTTTGTACTTCGAGTATGTTTTGAATGTTGAAATCTCATATCCAACACGGCATTTTGACTTACCTGAGATGATTAATGCGGGTGGAGGCAACACCTTGCTGTCTGATGGTATGATGAGACAGTGACACTTTTGTTTCCCTTGCTACCGTCACACTGGATACGATGCAATGTGAAAGGGGCGCGGCGCACCAACAGTCTGGAAAATCCATACCCCGTACCCACCACTCCAGACGCCTGGCAGGACAGACCAACGTAAATGCGCCGACGCCAATCGATCGTGGCTGCCCTGAATGAGACACACTGTTGGTTCCCTGGACCTCTTCGCGATGTGAGGTCAGGTCACTCTGCTCTAAGGGTTAACCTTAGGTCTTTTGTGCCCCTCTCCCCACAGGCATCTTTGCACCCAGCTGGACAGAGTGATTATGAAGGGATTCCTTTGATGTTCAGAAACGGAATACTTACATGTGCAGTGGTCCACTCCACCTGTTAGCCGAGGACATTATGCCTATGTGACATTAGCATTGTTATCCCAAGAGGCTGGGATTCTAACCTTGTTCATAGCACACTGGCTTCTACACAGCATGCTTGGTGTCAAATAACTTCACTAAGTTCAGGGTCTGAAGATATGATTGTCTCTCTTCCCAATATATTGCTGTCTTTAACCGCTGTTTCTCAGACAAACTTCTCTTTGTTTCTATTAAATGTTTTGCTGACCGTGCATCCTTGCACAATCTTGTAAATAAAGCCAACTTGGTGCACAATTTTTCTTAGTATGTTTTTTTTTAGTATATTTATCAATCTCTACATGTTTCGGGCTACAATGTGCCCATCAACAGGAGAAACAGCTGTATTTATGCGACACTTGGTACTTGTTATTCTGGTACAGGTGGATATTTTAAAAATACAAGGGCGTTACTTACAGGCGAGTGATAAAATCTCAGTTTTAATGATATTTTATCACTTGCCTGTAAGTGATATGATAAAATCCCAATTTATTCAGATTTCATCACTCGCCTGTAAGTAACACCCTTCATTTAATGATACACGCCCTTGTAATTTTAAAATATCCACCTGTACCAGATTAACAAGTACCAAGTGTCGCATAAATAGAGCTGTTTCTCCTGTTGATGGGCACATTGTAGTCCGAAACATGTAGAGATTGATAAATATACTAAGAAATAAACATACTAAGAAAAATTGTGCACCAAGTTGACTTTATTTACAAGATGTTTCTATTAAGTTACCACTACATAAAGAGTTTTCATTGATGTAACAAACGCATTGTTACAATAGCTTAGAATTTATTAAAGAGCAAAAAGAGTAAAAAAAATTCATTTTTAAATAAAGCTGTAAGTTGCCAAGCTGACATATTGTCGGTAGTGAATGACTGAGGTACGAATTCGGAGCATCTTTGGGATGACACTTACAGGTAACAACTGAAGAACTCTTATACAACACTAGCTCAGTGACAATTTTCTCACTAAAAAATCATCAACAGTCTGGTCTGGAATCGAACTTTTTCCTCTGTGGTGAAATGCCAACAAGTAACAGCTTGAGATATTAGAAATTAATTAATTAATTTTATTTAATCTATTTTAAGAAAATGCAGCTCGAAGAATAGATAGGCCTACTAATTCAAAATTTGCCTTGTCATGGTGACGAATATTGAGGTTACGGAGTTGTGGGATGTGACGCAGTGTAGGTTGGGAGGCAGGATACGGACTGGTTGGTAGAACCTGCTGATTTTATCTGTACGGTATAATATGAATCTTTTTGTGCCATGGCACAACTCCTGGTGGGCCAGGATCTCCTCATTATCGTTGTTTCACGATCACACTCAGACACACCACGCTCAGTAGGACTCCTCTGGACGAGTGATCAGCAAGACGCAAATACCTCTACATGATACAATAATATAAACAGCCAACTAGATGCAACAATAATAATTTTATTAATAATTTCAATCAGCTCTACATGTTTCGGGCGATAATTTCGCCCATCCTCAGGAGCACTAGACTGTGTTTACAGCTTGTGGTATAAAGCACCGACGATGCTGCAGCATCGTCGGTGCTTTATACCACAAGCTGTAAACACA
>Ga0131853_10007321_pt1 | contig 19949 bp, 19 predicted proteins | sample TergutLab28metaG_FD_92764 | JGI IMG/M metagenome (GOLD analysis project Ga0131853, IMG submission 92764) | Labiotermes labralis P1 segment gut microbial communities from Petit-Saut dam, French Guiana - Lab288 P1 (version 2) (version 2) | ecosystem: Host-associated > Arthropoda: Insects >... | reverse complement strand
AACATGATATGCTGCCACAACACCTCGTTTGCAAATACCAATTGAATTGTGAATACTATAATATAACTTTAGCAAGGAACTAAGCTCCCTGATGATGATCTGACAAGATCGAAACACGTCGGAGTGTTTTAAAAGTGTTTTATGTGAAATTATATGTGCATTCGTTGGTTGATAAATTTTAGTGATAAATGTATTGCATTTTACATTATTTTAAAACAGCGTGTTGAAGGACCGATAATGGTCTAAATTGCCGAAACGTGTATCTGTTTCTAAACAAAAAGCAGCTGTGCTCGACGGCACGGTTAACGATTTGTTTTTGAATTTGGTTTCAAGAAGGAATTTTATTTTATTTCCGATCTGTCTAAACGACACCTACTTTTGTTAAAATGGAATTCATACGACAGGACTGTACGTGTATACATACATACATGCGTACATATATACAAACACACACACACACACACGTATATATATATATATATATATTCTGTGTGTAAATATACGTAAATTTTATGGGCCTACATTTCAAACACACATACAAACGCGTCAGTTGATTTAACGCTGTGTAACATAGACTGCTACATTCAATTCGACGGGAACAATTAAGGCTTAAGGCCATCTCGAACACCACATAACAAACCGTATAGGGGACACATAGGTAAAACTCCAGGCATTCTACTAGTAGATTTTTCACTACGAGTGCCGTTAACTTCAACCTGTGTCCATTTGTCCCTCCCAGAAAAGAAACTCGGCCCGCAAGCAATAGTAATATTTCCCACGCTAACTGCAGTTAGCATCGTTTGTAAACCAGTCTCAGCTGCATACAGCAGCGGTTCATCTCCATCTACAAACTGAAGCTTAGTTTCAGGCTAAAAGTTTTCCGAGACACTAGGCAGCGGAACTGACCGCAACAACCACAACACCGCCTGCGGTGAGCACCAGCAGTGTGCTCGCTCGCAGCATAGCCGAAACCTCCTGAAGAACGCTCTCATTACACTAACGTTTTACGTCCCGTCGTACGAAATAGCAACAGCAGGTATACTGCCTGCGGACAGACAACGCTGCAGCATTCCTTTCGCGTGAAAGATAAAAAAAAAAAAAATCATAATATATCACCTCAGAAAACAATCACCCTAACCGTCTGGGGTCTCAAATTATATATTTAAATAAATAAATATTAAAAATATATTTAAATATATAAATATAAACATTATTTATATATTTAAATACAGAAAACATACCACATCCAGCACAAAAACTGGCTGTTTGTGGAATTACAGCATGATCATACGTAACATATAAATACGTTGTGTGTACCAGAATGCAGAGTCTGTCAATATTAAGAGGTTTATGAAGTGTGTTCAAAGAGTAAGGTCTCCCTGAGTCACAGAAATTAAACGAAAAGTAAAAAATGCTGCTCATTTACTGCGGAATAAACATTCTGCAACATAATCCCAGAACACAGTGAACCGTTCCCATCTTTGGCACGAGTTCAAAAAGACCGTCGCGATAGAAACAGGACTTTTTTTTTGGGGGGGGGGGGCATTCGCAACCATTCACGAACAGCCACATCTGCTTCCTCATTACTGTGGAATCGGCGAATTACCAAGCGATGTAGGTCCCTCATCTTCAGCGTTCTAGGCTTCTACTCGGACACCGAGACACTTGCCAAGATAAATCACAATTCTCCGAAAGGTCGGCAACTGCTTTCCTAGTGACGCAGCGTTGTATCGCAAAACGAAACGGATTCCTGTCCTTTACTGCTGTCCGAGTTTAACTGAAACCGCAGTATGTCTGCAAACTTCAATAACATTTTCTAATATATTTCATTTAAAAAAATCGATTGTTACATTTCGACACATACACACACACACACACACGGCGACGATAATATGTCCAAATTTTCCAAAATCTAACCACGAAAATACAAAACGCTGTAACTGTGGTACCTAAGGCAGGCTTTACAAATGCCACGCCCAAAATTTGTGGGCCCTCAGTAAGGACCTTCTCCGTGTCACCCGTTTGACGGCCAGAATTTGAAGGTGGTTCCAACATTAAAAAGAAAAAAAATGTGCACCGTGATCTAAGGTACATATGTGCACAATTTGACAACTGTTGGGTACCAACAACATGCTGACCGTAATATACTGAGAATGCAAAGCGAATTTCTACTAACATATTCGGCACACGAAACCACCGTATTACGGGTTGCAAACTGAAAGGGGTCTGCAGCTTAAGAATATTGGCAGGATTTGCAAAGAATCAGCGACTACCCGTGAAACACAACGTGACTTTCTGAGATCTCCCCTCTTGGCTGGCATTACTTGTACTGTTGCGTATTACACCTTCCTATACAATATTTTACAGCCGGTTATGGCTTAATTAAAGGCCGAAACATGTAGCTGTTACCAGGTATACTACATCAAATACATGTTGTTTCTGATGGATACTTATCGATTCTTTGTAAGTCCAGCAGAACGGGATGAGCCACTTTAAGGTACGATTTGAGCTGATATGGTACAGGCCATCTGTGGTTTGCCTTTAAATGATGATGGTCACGCGCATTTTGAAGCTAACAGTACCACAGCGCGTCCACAGATCCAGACAATAACTTGGGTATTTCTTTCCCTGTCTTACTTAACCACTGTTAAAGGTAAAGCAATCCCATTATAGGCCTGGACAGGCCCTGAGGGTTCCAGGAGGCTGACGCTCCCAGATTTCAAGACAACGGCACATGAAGGTGGTAACTGTTGTCAGCCTTACGCACCAACTACCTTAAACCCCCCCCCCCTCCAAGGAAATATTCCTGGTACTCATTTCTGTTAGGGGCTGAGTCAACCATAGTGCGGCCGGAAGGATTATGTCAATGAAAAATTCCAATGACACCATCGGGAATCGAACCCGCGAGCTTCCGGCTGGGCCAACGCGTGCCCACTGAACCACTGTTAGCCGTAGCACATGATGGCCCGTTACCCACCACATCGCCAAAGAATATCTTTACGTCCACAGCTGAATGAAGAGTTTAAAATAAACATGTCAATTTCATGTTTCCTTATTCCCTCGTAACAACGAACTAAGTAAAAAATTAACTTACACGCCAATTGTATGTCTATAAACGTTCCAGCAACACAGCAACAACAACTACGTTTATAAACCGTAAACCGGACTTACTTCTTCTCCTTCTTTTGTTGTTTCTTCTTCTTGAAAGCTTTCTTGACCCTAAGAAGTAAAAATGCAGCCCTGTCAATAGTGAGAACACCTTCGTGTTTCTTCTGTTCACTACTCATGTTTGTCACTCACTGCACATGGACTGATGTACCAGCGCTTCAAAATACTTCACCATCAACCATTCTGAACGACCCGAGCAATTCCGAATAATCCACTGTCAACATAAATATAAACAACCACAAATTAATTTTACGTTACTCTTGTCATTTCCTGACATATCGATGTCGAACCGTGAGTACGCTTTCATAACAGTTTATGTTGAAGGGATCGTGAAGACGGATGGATGTATCGATATACATCGATAATTGTAATATAACTGATTAGTGAAAATAATTTTAATTTTTAATTCTTGGAACTGTACGAAAATAAAGTATCTGTGCGCAAGATACCGGCTCTACTGAACGCAAATGCTGCACTAATGAACACAAACGCTGCACTAAGATACTGAACACGTCTGAGTTCCGACATGAACACGTTGTTATCCTCACAGGCCGTCAAATTTTACTGTGAATTCTGTAATTCTAAACAAGGGGGTGAAAAGGCTAATATTTTGCCACTTACAGGCGGATTAAAAGCTCAAATTCATATTCTAAAACCATCAATATTTCCAGATGGGGTCCGAATCCATTTTACCCTGTCACGAACATTTTCATGTGGCATGGCATTCGGGCGGCACACGTAGCCACTTAGGCAGTTGGCACACAAAATCACGCACGCGTGACGCACCACACTGAGCCAAACTACGGCCCCCGTGAACTCGCCACTGCGGACGGTCCGATTATACTAAAGTTTTGGTCTCACAAAACAGAAACTTCACAGCTTCAATGATTCTGCGCTGCCAGCCATTGGTAGAATTGCAATCGATATACGAGTAAAGCACCAATCACAGATCACAGTCCACTCGACTCATATCCAATCACCATCTCGCTTGTCACCTACGTCCCTCATCTTCAATCTTCCATAACATCACTTCCCAGTTGCCAGCTTGGTCCGTTGTCCCATAGATAAGCAAATTGCTGCGCAGCAACACACTGAACCAACTTAGCAGCTCTTTAAAATTTTGCGTGGAAGAAGGCAGAAAGGAAGTGCCTGATAAGCAGTGCTCAGATTATTTTGTCGTAAAAGGGAGAAAATGATAAAAGGAAGACGCAAAATAACTTAAGAAAGCGCTATCTGCGATATATTACAGGAAATTACAACCTATGTACACTGGGTGCAAGACATCACTTTAAACCAAGTAACAGATGGGATGATAATATTAAAACCGATCTTTTAAGTCTGTGTTCGAAATTAGGACCCTGTCGGTAGCATCATATTCTGTTAAATGACTGGAGAACATTAAATGATGAGCTGGAAAAGGATGAAGAAGGATGCGGCGACACCCAAATTTGTCCCGTTCGCTACGAATTTGCCAAAAGCAAATAGTAACCTTGTCATGTCTGTCTGTTCGTCCGCAATCGAAGAGCGCGACTACCACCGGTGGGCGTTTCATGAAAATCCCATACGTGTAGTTTAACTTAATTCAGTTCACACCGGACAAAAAAAAAACCAGACACTTTACATGAAGACCAAAGTAGGCCCACGTTTTAACATCCGACCGTCATACGTTTCTTTAAGACTGTCCTCTCTGCGGTACGAGTCGAGGCTGAAGAAATAAATGACCACTGAGCACAACCGATTGTAAATGTCCAGAAACCCACTTAAAACATACGCGCTCCATGATTGATTGATTGTGTAACACTAGTGGACTCTGCGGGCGTGTCCTAACCTGTTTAAGGTACTTTCTCCGTATTTATCTTCACGGACTGACGGTAAACCGCCATCAACCCGTCAGGACAGGCGGTATTCAGGCTAAGATTCGAACTGGGAACATTCCGAGTACAAATTATATGCGATCCCACTTCAATGAGCCTTGTTGATGTTAGGGGGCAGACTAGACATGTGGTCAGTGCAGGGTCCAGATGCGGGCTCGTGTGAACATGGTAATGAACCGTCGGTGGCTACTGGACGTCATTCTCACCATGCATTAAGACCGAGCCGCATTTAGTCCTGTGTCCATTAAATAGCAGGCTCTGAATTCCCAGACCTGTTCCGTACCTGGAGATGCCCGTTCACACTATTTTCCCTTCTGTCTCCTCGCAGACCTACCCACGGTTTCGTTCCAGGAAAAGGTGTGACGTATTTGTAGTTTACTCTAGACGCATACCTGCCACATCCACCTGAGTGTTACCGTATCTCTTAGAACAACCACATAGATAGCAGGTTAAAACACTATGCAGCTCTCTGCTGATCTCTCCTAGCCCCAGTTACTCTCCTCCGTATGCAAAAACTGACTACACCATAAAATTCCTTTGTGGAAGTATACATATTCTTGTCTCTGCCCCTGATTAAGCAACAAGACACCAAGTCTGATAGAACTGGAGTTGTACCGCCACGTCGGCCGAGTCTTCGTTTTGAAAAAGACACCCCGGTAAAGTTCATCCTAGAACAGGCCACGAATGATCAAAGGGGGAGTAGAGATGTAGTTCTACTCTTTCCTTAACATCGGCGCTAGATGGGGGTGGGTGGTCAACGCCACGCCCCGGCTACTTTACCCCCAAGAAAGATCAGGTACCCATTGTTTAGGAGGCTGGGTGGGCCCCAGCGCCGGTCTGGACGGGTGCGGAAAATCTTGTCCCCCACCGGGATTCGATCCCCGGACCGTCCAGCCCGTAGCGAGTCGCTAAACCGACTGACCTATCCCGGCCCATAAAATATACCCCGGTACACACTGGAGAGGAGGCTGGATGGGCCCCATACCCTGTCCAGACGCTGTGGAGAAGAGAAATATCGCTGCCCCTGCTGGACATAAATCCCTCATGCTGCAAGCGGACGACGCCACATCAGTGTACTTTGGACAGCCGCATGCGGCTCGTGGATCGCTGCCCCTGATCATAGTGCCAGAACTTGGGATGCGAGTTAGGAAAGTCATTAAAAGTTGGGGCCCCAGTAATGGGATCAGTGAACTGGCAATCAATTCATCTTCAATTTTGTGATAATTATTCGAGTCTAGTTATGGTAATGCGTTCCGTTCCCAATATGCAAGGTCCTCATGCATGGCTGGGCTTTACGTTACAATTTAATCGCAATTTTCTACCTGATTCAGAAGATACAAGTCTTCTGGGCACCATGAAACAGATGGACGCATGGCAACGGGCGGATTACGTGCACACGTCGACACAGCAACACTGACGCTGTAAGAAGCTGCAGCCGAGCAGTCCAGTCCAGCATAGCAACTAAATATCTACTTTGTGCCATACATTTCTGAAAAACTGACAGTGCTCAGATAGGACAGAAATTCCCTGCCCTATACAGAACTCCAAACTTCATTACTGTGGTCACAACAGCAAATATTCCAGTCCACATCATTACACCCCCACCACTTCCTTATAATCCGTTTTAATATTATCTTCCCAGGTGGTCTCTTTCCTTCATGTTAACTCAAGTTTTGCACGCATTTCTCATCTCTCCAATGTTCTGTATATCCCACCCATTTGATCAATCTGCATTTCATTATCCTAATGAATGAAACTCCCCTATTTACAGAGCACGCTCTCCACAACTTTACATACTTGATTAGTTTCATGCAAATCTGTAATTGCAAACTTAATAAACAGACAATACACTACACTGCGCACACCCACGTTCTGCTGCTAATACACTGTTCATACACAGCGTCATTGTAGTGCCTTGGCTATGGGTTGGACAACCAATGAACTGACATTCAACTGCAGACAAGGGAAGGGGAATTGTCTCTCCCCCAGAGCCTCCAAACTGGCTTTGAGGCCCACCCAGCCTCCTATTCAGTGCACACTGCAGTTCCTTCCTTGCGGTTATTAAATTCGCCACAACTTGCTGCCGGCTACTCAACTCCACCTGACACTAAAGTTAAAAATGCATGGAGCTAAACACATACTCCGACATACACCTTCATAACACAGTGCTTAATTAAACAACTTTACCTTGGTGTTACATTCTGTGGCTATACACTCTGTGTTTACACTCATTTCATTAAATATAGCCTTGTATTTGATTAATACTTACGAAAGGTTTGTATGTGATACCATAGGCAATTTTTCTGTACAAAAGGCAGATTGAGTGAAGTTTAAAAAAAAATGTATAACACAATGCTACCATGTTCTGAAACCACTAGTGGACTCAAGACAATGTGATTAACTTTCTACCTGATAATTTAACTTGGAAAAAATTATAAGAAATGTAACAGTGAAGCCCAAAGGTAGCATATTTAATAGCACCAGGCAGAATATGGCCTATGCAGATAACATTATTGGAAGATCAATGCAGTTAATTAACAAAGTACTTTGAGAAATGAAAGAAGTAATTAATGATAAGGGTCTGAAGATAAAAATTAAAACACATTAATACATCAAAAAACAAACACAAAAATATGCAGCCTAAAACCCAGAACATTAATTATGAAGAATACCAAGAAGTATCAGACTTTAAAAATCTGGGTTCAATGGTTACTTACAATAGTGATCGTGGAAAAAATGTCCAAGTGTGAATAACAGCCGGGAATCGAAGCTACCAGGTTCTTAAAAAAATTATGAAATCAAGATAAACAAAACTGAAAATATATACTACAATGATTAAACCTACAGTGCTATATGGCTGTAGAACAAGAGCAATGATAGTGCAAATGAAACCATCCCTCAAAACATGGGAGCAGAAAACACTAAGGGAGATATATGGCCGAATAAAAATTCAAATGCCTGGAGAAACAGAACTAATAGTGAATTACAATTTATGTGCAGAAAGTAAGAAGAACAGAATAGGTTGGTCATCTGGTAGGAATATCTGATGATATGACCGTAAAGGAAGTACTTCTGAAGAAACCAGATGGAAGAAGAAGAGCGGGAAGACAAAAATTAATTTGGCTAGACTGCTGTGAGGAGGATCTGAAATTGATGGGTGTCAAGGGATGGAAGGAGAAAGCGGAAGACAGATCTGTATTGGTTATCATTCCAAGGGAGGAAATGGTCAAACTATAAGGGCCACATGCCAGTGAAGAAAAAGAGGACTGCTGTCATGTAACCCATATAATGAGATAGTAAAACCAACAAGGAACACTTTCTGCAAACATTTATGATTGCATACATCTCAGCTTAAGAGCCATCCTCAGGAGTTGTAGTGATACTGAAGGAAGATTACAGAACTGTTCAATATAAGAACATAAAATATAATTACAGTAATCAAACAACTGCAGAGAAGTACCAGGAAGTGTAGATATAAAATGATTTAAATATTAATCAGTTTTAGATAAATCACTAGTGATAACGATCTTGTGGAGAGTGTCATAAAGTATAAATTATAAAAGAATTATATGTATATAAATCACCCATTGGTGGGTGCAGTACAATAGACCCAATTTGTAACAAGATGCATTGCCAGTAATATGCTGTGGTGGAGTGGAAGATACCGATACCCAGCCTGACTGTGGCGATGACATGACTGCCACCACAACTGGAAGTGCCGCTACTATCCCACGATCGCCACAATCAGGCTGGGGATTGGTACCTTCCACTCCACTATGGCATATTACTGGCAATGCAACTTGTCACACATTTTAAGGTGAATGGATCTACTGTACTGTGCCCACCAATGGGTGATTTATATATGCATATATAGTTGACACTTTATGACAGTGCCCACAAAATTATAACTCTTGATCAGTTACCTGACTTCATTAATAGATGCATTGTAACTGTATATCTATACTGCCTTATACTGCTCTTCAATTATTTTATTACTGTAATTATTTTAAAGCTGTCTGACCATTCAGTACATTTTTATACCAAAGTACACTGTTTATTACACCAACTACATGCACATTAATAATTAAAATGATATTAAAGGAGTATCGCCATCATGTTTTAGTACAGGTGTACCCTCTACAGGGAGAACAAAATGCCAGATTGTAAAAAGCAATTGCCTCTGGAAAGCTGTTGTATATAAGGTTCTGCAGACTGTAACAGCTTCGTTGTTGATGTTAATTAAGTTGGTGTAATGAATGGTGTACTTTACTGTATGTATTTATATTTTAAATTTTAACTTGTAATGGTCTTGTAATCTTCCTACAGCATCACTGTGATCCCTGACGATAGCTATTAAACTGAAACACGTCATTTCATAAATATTAACTGGAAAGTGGTTCTTGTTGGTTTTACTGTCTCACCTTAAAATTGTATTATTCTTTATGTGACACTGACCTATGAAACTGGACTTATAAGAGACACAAATTAAATCCACTGGACAACATCTGTTAAAGCACTGCTGCAGCCCCCCCCCCCCCCAAACCCATGCAGCATATAAATTCATTAATTATTTTTGAAGACTGCATATGGACACAGTGCAGAAAGGCACCTTAATACCATAACCATGCCTCTCTGCTGTAACAACGTAACCAACATACGCAAACTCTAGCAAATGTCATACACAACGGCCCCACAGCTAGTCAACACATTCTTCATATTCATAGCAACCTGACAGTCCAGTATTTCTTTCACGACAATCTTCCACTGCCCCCTGTATTTGGCCAGATGAATCAGGTCCCCTCACTTGTCACTTCCCATCGGCTGGTCCCTACTGCTACGCACCTAGCCCTCACTATTTATCAGAGAGGTTGTGAGGTCCCTGTGCACAATCTGCAGTCACTATGCCAATTTCTTTATTATACATACAGATGTGCTAAATACAGCTGCTGCAAGACGTGTCACTATTAATTAAGACATGAAGTTTCCTCACACACCAGTTCAGACAAAAACAATTTACAAACAAGTGAAAATGTCTTGAGCACAAATTCCATTTTAGACACTAAGGGAACACACAGAACACACACGCTGATGAACAAGCAACAGAACTAATGCCAAACTGAAGACATCGCCAAGATAATATATGGCCACCTTTGTGCTGCAAATGTGTGTATCTGTGCCAATGCTGTACTTATATCTGCATTAAGATGACAGTGGTTCACAAATTCCGAGAAAAGCTGGTTAAAAATAAGATTCAAATTTGTGAAATGGCACTTTCACATGGGAGGGGGGGAGGAGGTGCACGCTGAAGAAATCAGTGTCACATTCAATCTTTTTAGTGACAAAGTTTGGTTTTACCCCAGTGGATACTTACACTCTCAAACTAACGAGTACAGGTCCGCAGAAAATCCCATGCTCCCCTCAGAGTGCCATTACATGTTTAACTTCACCTGCAATGTATTATCAGTGCAACAAGGATCACAGGAACCATTTTTTTTGTACCATAAATTCGCACCTCCATATAAAACACATGCTGACACCACCTTTAACATCTGTCAAGTTACAGGAAACATGTGCCTTATTCAGGAAGAATGTGCACCACCTCACACTACAAACCATTTCCAGCATCATCTTTATCAAATGTGTTCAGTAAAAAATCTAATATAAACTGCAATGCATTAAACTACAATCACAGACTGTGGCTCATGAAAAACTGGATTAACCGCGATTGCTGCCCTGCCTGCTGTCAAGTGAAATGATCCTACCATAGGGGGATGCAGAGGGTTGAATGGCAACTGAGGAATGTGACACACAGCCCACCATTTCCTATTTTACATTAATCTCTCACATTCAGTTATTATATTTTTATATAATTCATTTCTAGTAATCACAAAGTTGATTTCTTTACATAATACAAAGGATATTTTTAAAAATATGTAATAATTTAAACTTTCATACTTTCATTAACAGAAACACCAACAAATTAGCAATCTTAAATTGTAAAAAAATTACAAATACGAATACAATGTAAAACATGCAGACTATAACAATATCAAATGATGTCATTTGTATAATGTTAACATTATTCTAAGACTATTTCCAGTACACTGCTTACCTTCAAAAAACCGCATTATATCATAAGCACATCATACCGCACAGCACTTGTGCATATGTCTTATGACTATTATACACGTACAGATGTCTGCTTCAGACCTGCAGATGGACTAAGGCTACCTAGATATTTGCTGAAAGCTGAATACAGAGCACCAGCACGCTCAACTTCATCAGCCCTGCAGAGACAAAAGTCCAGTTTTATGGATACCAATCAGACAAACCAAAGTAAAGGACAATCTTAATGCCCTAGATGTCTACCATCGGACCAAACGTTACACTGAATACTAAAAATTTCAACATATTTTACTTTTCCACTCAATAAAAGAAATTACCCATTTGGCATCAGTAGACGAATACCGTCCACATGCTGTGTGATCCAGAGAAAACCAAACACCAACTAATCACCAACAACATGCAAAGTAATGGATGGTCATCCAAACTCGGGGACTTTTGCAAAGAACAACTGGCAATTAATTCCAATGGCAAAGGGGGTTAAATAAGAACAGTAAAACAAAATAATATCTAGTCAAGAAAAAGTATTCAACTCTGTTTAAAACTTCTTCAAAAAGTGCATAAAAAGAAATACAACCAGAACCAGAACCACAACAGCGGCAGTGATGACCCAACCAGTGCCGCCGCCACCGCCCCCAACACCACCACCGCCACCGCCACCACCACCACCACCACCAACAATAATCAGATAATGACACATCCTTAAAAGTTATTTTCTGCCCCACAATTTGCCTGTTTCTTTGTTTCCCATAAGGCATACATTACAGCAACAGTAACATATGGAAGAAAAGTCAACAGCAGTAAGCTATAGCCACAAGAAATTAACAGTAACAACAAACACTTTGTTATTTCATCAAGTCTACTTGCAACAGGCATATTTCTTGAGTGGGAGTGGGAGTGTGGGAGCATGACATTATTTACAGACACACACACTGTTGACTTCATGGCAATTGCTATGAAACCATGTGACACTAAAATTTTTTTAACACAGAACTTCATGGGAAATCGGCCCGAGTACACAGAATTGCTCTTCCATATGCTTGCTTACTGAAAGTACAACATACTCTCAGAGATGCTTTAGACACAGCCTTTCACGTAAAAACATTCAAAAGCTAAGAACTTTTACACCAACTATGAGCACATGATCCGATATGATTTTTGTAAAAGGTCCAGTGACTTTCAATTCATTTATCATAAGTTAAAACCCTTGTTGTTTGTCCAGGATATGAATGCTGCAGCTAAAACTTTACAGAATAAGTAACAATGAAGTTAACAAATTGAAGTTCACTGATGCAACTTCGAATGAGAATTGAAAACAGATGAACTCTGCCACAATACCTGCACACTGCTTTAACAGCTGAAGCTGCCATACGTAGTGCCAAGAGTATGGAGTACATTTCATTTATTTCAGTGTGCTGCTTTTGGTGCACAGCAGGTAACATGAAACATAGAGTTACAACTTCAGTTAGGCAGCTGTGCTCAGTAACGCAACATAACACACACTCACATACCTGATGCTCTGTATCTCTCGCTCCATGTGTGCCAACACTGCCTGCAGTCTGTCTACCTCCTTAGCCTGCTGCTGCTCCCTACTGCTCTGACCCACTGTCAGCTCACTCACTCTGGTCTGCAAATCCTCCATAAGCCTCTGCAGCTTCTCTACATCTTGCTTCTTGGCTTCCAAGTGACTTCTGCTCTCCGCCAATTCAGCCCTGAGACGCTGTGATGTCACACGTTCTGCTGACAGCTCCTGTAATGATCTTAGACTTAGGAGTATGGTGAGACTTGAGCTGTTTAATGTAAACAAATATTCTAACCAGTCTGAAGGGACAATATGGTCCACAACACTTGGGGCCATACGTGTTTCAGAATTCAGAATTTTTGTATTTTAGATAGCTACTTGCTTTCCTTCTTCTCATTCTTACCCACAGGTGTGTCTTAAAATTTTTTTGACATCTTCACAGTGCAATTAAACCCAAAGTTACACAATAATAAAAAAAGCAAAAGAAAAAAAAAAATATATATATATATATATATATCAGCAAGAAGTAGAGGTGTGTGTGACCCACAGATGCACCAAGACACAATTGACACCTCTCACCTGCATCTTGAGTGGTGTGGGTCAAAACTTTTCAGTTTTCAGAGCTTCTCAGGTTTCAGAATTGGGATAAAGTGCTGTGGACCTGCATAAACAAACTGTAAAAACATGAGCAGCTGAAGAGCCAAACTCTGAATAATCTCAAATCAACACTGAACTGACATTATGCCAGATACATCATATTGCACATTCTTTACCTATCAGTGTTGTTGTCTTTTCTCTCTTTAAGGAACACAGCACAATGCTGTAGATGTACCGTATTACCTTTAAACTGTACAAACTGTAGTATAAAAAACTGTTTCAACTCAGTTAGCCATGTGCTGTTCTGCAACAGGTCATGCAAACAGTTGAGCTGACAATATAATTACTGTGAAAATAAATCTGACTGCCAGCCACATGAAACTGGGAGATTTAACACAACACACTCCAGAATAGTGAATGTCAGAAAACTTGCCTCATGTAGTTGTAAAAGCTTCCTCTGAGGTTCACCAAGTTCAGCCACCAGTGAACTGTTCTGCTGCTGAAGTTGAGACATCATTGAATGGGACAAAGATAATTGCTTTTCAAGAGATACCTTCTCTTCCTGTAGTGAGTTAATTTTCTCTTCATACTGATTCAGCTTTGCAATCTGCATACCAAACAAGCATCTTGTAACACAAATTTTTGGCAGTAACCTCAAACAAAGAAATAATATGGGCAATGTCTAGCCAGATTACAGTCTTCTGGGACACATTATATAGCACAGATGATCACCCTTCTACAAACTCTGAAGAAACATGACCAAAGATATTCCCATATGACGCAGGCTGACTAATAATCATTGAACTGCATTTTCCTTGTGTATCTGGTGTGACTATGAGATACTAACTGCAAAATTTGATTTCTCACAGCAGTGTTGCTAAAGGGGCAACACTGCTGTCTAGGCTGAATTCTGCAAAGTAAGGCTGCATAATATGACAAATGTTGCAAATGTTTAACGAAGTTTGCAGTCACATACAACTCACTCTTTTGCGAATGTTTATTGTCTGACAACTAGTTTCAAAAAACACACTGCTCCCATCTTCAGGGTAGAAGAAGTCTCCATTGTTCTACCCTGAAAATGGTGCAGGAGGTTTCTGTAAAGTATCACTACCCAACTACAAGACTGTACAGTGCAATAGTTGTCCATGCTGTAGCCTACTCACTTACCAATGCAGCTATCCCAGCCCCGTAACCTATCAAATTTGATCTACTACATCCTTGTACTTACAATCCAAATACATGCATATCCAAAACCCAAACATTACTACAGTGTTCACTACATAAACCGACAAATGCACACAATAAAATACAATAAATTATAAATCATAAAATACAATTCATGACAAGTATCAAACTCCAACATATTTCAGCACCAGAGAACCATCCTCAAAGACTCTACTACTAGAACAAAGGAATAAAAGTCCAACACGCCAATCCAGATACTGATCGCCCTGACAGTATAATTAAAATACTAACGTTCTAAAATACACAAAGTTGACAGGCATAAATTTACAATGCTGTGATATTAAAATATTAAAACTATGTGACAGTGACCTATTTCAAGTACAAGCTCGCAGGTGTTTACATTTATCCGGAGAATGTATAAAGACATCTGCCTAGAATTGTATCAACCCAAAGGGATCTCGTCCAGACAGAGCGTCTAAAGTATGTCATGTCTTGTCGCGCAATGTGCATTCATTGGTTGATATAATGAATGTAAGAGTATCTGCGGTATGAGTAACATAAAATAACAACAGTAGTTTGTACAAAAATTTGATATATGTGAAGTCCCAATTTCAGTTTTCAATACAGAGACTAGCTGTCCTGCAGTTCCTCTTCACTCTTCTCAGCTGTTACTGTGCAGTTACCAGAAAAGTACTTCAAAACTGGTCATGATAATGTCATTCCATATCCTTCAGAAATCATCTCTCACAACCACTGTCACGTATATTTAATATAGTCAGCAGCTCTGCCTGTACGGCATCAAAATCCAGAAAACTGAACAATGGATTAGAAAGGATAAGAATGGTTGGCAATGGCCAATCCAACTGGTTCTAACTGCACAGAACTTTTATTAATTTTACCCTAAAATTAAAATAAATATTTAATTTCCTTGCACTGTACCTTTGGTTTAAAAAACTGGCTTACTGTAAAAATTTTTGATACGGTTTGAAAAATGATTCTGAGAACCAAACAGGTGGAAGCTGGAGGACAAGTTAAGAATCACTGGCCTAACCTAACACACTATCCCAGCATCTCTCTAGGCAGACTTAGGAAAACCACAATTAAATTCAGTTAAGACAGTTGGTCTTCAGAGTTTCCTGAAAACAAAGTAGGATGGCCAACCAGCTGACCACAACAGTCTACATCCTTTCATCTGACACCACACAGTCCAGCCATTTCAATTTTTCATACCATCTGTTGTTCAAACCATCAGTTGCTCATACCATCTGTCGCTCATACCGTCTGTCACTCATACCATCTGTCACACATACCATCCATCACTCATACCTCTCTTGCTTTGGCCTGCTGCTGCACTGCAGACAAGTCCTCTTGCCAACGGGCACGCTCACGATTCAGCAGAGAACGCAATTCAGTCAAGCTGCACTCTGCCCCTTCCTTCTCTTGCTCCAACAACCTCACCTGGTTCTGATACTTGGCGCATACCAATGCCAGCTCCACCTCCTGCTGATTCAGCTTCTCGTCACATCTCTTCTCTGTATGGAGCAGCAACTCTTGGCTCACTCTCTGCTCCTCTGCCAGAGATTCTGCAATAATAAGGCCACCACTCTTGCATATTGAGACCTTAATACAGAAAAGAAATTTATCTGCAAAATATGATAACATTAAAGAAAGCAGATGCTGTGAATTCATTACTACAAAAACTTCACTGTTGTCATTCACTATCTAGGATAAGCCAGCACAGCTCTGTCAGTTGGCTATGTGGTTCAGCAAGCTGATCTAAATAAGTATCAGGTATGCAAGATCTGAAGTTATCACAGCACTGCCTCTGACGATTCAAGTCTTCTGGACGTGTTACGATGTGTTGCTTGACTGCTTGACCCTTCAACTTGACAGTACTATGACCCTTAGAATCATCAAAAATCACTTGCCCAACAACACACCATCACATCTTAGAAGGCTCAGATCCTTTGCAGTTAGTACTCTCTCCACTGAAGGTATAGCAGTGTCTGTGTGCCGTTGGCCCCTCACCAGCATAGTGTCATGTATCTTTATGACACTGTGCTCAATTAAGCACAGGAACAACTAGTACAGTCTGCAAAATGTACCTCTCATAAGCCAGATTTATTACCAACACAATCAAATTATGCATGCTAGAAATTTGCTAGTTCCTTACCATTCCAGAAAAACTGTATCACAGAAACATAAACCAGACCATGACTACCTCCACTGCAGTCCTTACCAATTCATTATAACCATGGTCACAACAATAAGCTAGAGGCTGAATGATACTGGGCATACTAATATCACAAGTCTCAAATCTAATTTTTCAAAATATACATGGGTTTCAAGACACAGCTCCCAAATATGAACTTCACTCTCAATTGACAAGACACATTTTTTACAAAGGACTCTATTTCCAAATTTTTATGTAGCTATAATAAGTACTAATATTGCCATATTTCTTACCCTGGTGCTTCTTGCGAACAGCCTTCAATGTTTCATTCAATTGCAAAGTCTCAGTTGCCAGTGTCTCCATTTCTTCAACCTGGGATTCTATTCTCATTTCAATTTGTTTCCTCTGGTTAATTTCTGCAGACAGTTTTGTCTCATGTTCAACCACAAGCATGCGAATTTGCTCAGCTTTCCCTTCCAATTTCTGTAACAGTACAAATATATGATTACCCATACTATGTCCTCTTGCATGTGACAGCACATAACTGGTAGATGGATTCTGGCCTCCACCTTCAGTGTATAGGGCCAGATGCAAAGTGTAAGGTTGGGCTGTGACAAAAAAGAGAGAGAGAGAACAAGAAGAGGAGAAAAGTCTAAATTTATTTACATCAGATACAAAAGTATGTGTAGTACCATGGTACAGTGTTTCTCAAACAGGGTTGCAAAGAACACTTTTAGAAATTCCACAGCAAGTCATGGAATAAAGAAATAAAAATTTAGATTTTTATATGCTGCAAAAAATTTCAAACATCCCTACACAAAGAGGAAATTACATAAATAAATAAATAACAAAAAATATATATAGTGGCAGCTCTTTACAAATAAGTATTCTTGAAAATAATTTAGGAGTGGAAGAATTGCACCCCCTGCTGTCAAATTCTTGTGGCCTGTACACTTTCATACGTTGGGGTTCCTTGGCAAATGAAAAACTATTTTAGGAGTTCCACCATGGAAAGAAGGTTGGAAAACACTGCTAAGTACATCACAAAAATTGCAAAAATATTAAGAGTTTCTCATTCAAACTACATAATAATGTAAGAGTAACAGTACTTGTATAACAGCACACAAGTAATTTGAATATACTACATTAAGAGCAGTTGATCAAGTCCCAGTCTGTTTTTAGGCATGTTGGCAAAAATGCAAAAATCGACTATTTGCTTCATCATGTGTGTCTGTCTGTCTGCATGGTATGACTTGGCTCCCACTGGAGAGATTTTCATGGAATTTGATATCTGATTATTTTTTGACAATCCATATATAAAATTTAAATTTCATTAAAATCTGACAAGAATAACTAATACTTTACATGACATCCAGTGTACATTTATGATAGTATCTCAATGAATTCTTCTTACAATGAGGAATGTGGAGAAAATCAAAATGCAACTTATTTCCGACAATCATGTTATTTTTTAGATATGGCACATGCACATTGCCTGCTGGATACCTAAGGTTATGCACACGCACATGTGCGTACACACACACACACACACACACATATATGCACAATTTGTGTAATACTTTTTGCTTTTCCACAGCAACTATGGTTATGCAAATGTGCCTCAATGTTACATTGTATGTACACAGCCTGTCTTGTCGTGTTCACGACATGTGATAACTAAACAAAGGTTAGCTTCAGGAAAGTATCACCGTTCCTCCTGACCTTCCTTGCTCCCACAGTTCCGCTCTCTACAGAAACACCTCTCACTGCATTACTGTACAAGGTACAGGTACAGCTGTTCCTGTCCACGCCATGAAGGCATATGGTAGAATGCGGCTCTGCCTCTACTCATCTTAACCTCAGCACCAGAGGGAGGTGAGGGGTCAGCTTCACACACAAACCACTCTACCCCCACAGAAAGGGCCCCCCTGTATCCACTGAATGGAAGGTTCCATATGCCCCACAACTAGTCTGATGTGTTTGAAAAAAAAGTCTCTTGTACCTACCAGGAATCAAACAATTTCTCAATTTCACAGCCCACAGCCTAGCCACTGCAGGTAACTAAGCTATCCCACCTTCTGCAGCGTTGCTGTTCTTTTTAATATACTTGTACAAGGACTCGATTGCATATTGCAATTATAAGCAGTTTCATGCAATTCATCATTTTGTTCACAGCCATCAATGAAATGGCAAGTCATTACCTTTTCCCACTCTCCCCGCAGCTGTTTGCCTTCTTCTACAAGCATCTGATACAGCCTGTCTTTTTCTAGACTCAGATTTTCAAGATCTCCTATCTTTGCATCTTGCTGTTTGACAGTTCTCTCCATTGCTGTCAGTCGTTCTTGCAACATGTTGATGGTTGCGGCTCGTTCTGATAAAACATTTTCCAGCTGACTGACCCGAGACTCATTTTCTCTACATGAATAATGCATTAAGTTGTTAGCATAAACTCAGTAAATAGGACATATAAACAGTAAGTTGCGTAAAGTGCCTCACAAAGTTCAAGAGAGAATAAAAGAAAAACTGTTTTGAACTTACGACACCAAGTATACTGGGAAAAGGATTTATTAATTAGCTGCTCAATAATTTTCACCCTTCACTAAGTTTTATTAAGATAATGAAAACAAGGATGGTATGAAGGTCTTGGCACATAGCATGCATGAGAAAGAAGAGAAATGTATACACAGACTGTTGGTTAGTAAAATATGGATGAAAGAGACTTGGAAGAGCCAGCACAGATGAGAAGAGAGTATTAAAATGGAGATATAAAAAAAAAGGGAGGGAGACGGCATGTAGTGGATTCATGTGGATCAGTACAGGGACAAATGGCAGACTGTAAACACCATGCAGAAAATCTGATTTTGACAATGGCAGGGTATTTCTTGAATGGTGCTTGAAGGAGGTCTCTGGTATGCGGAGTCAGTCAGCAAAATCAATGCGGCTACATTCACAATAGGCAAGAAAGAAATACACAAAAATTCTCACACAAAATATTAAAAAAAAAAAATTAGAGATTTGAGGTTCCCAAAGAGGTCAGTATTAAGAATGGTCTTCTGGGAAGTGATCCCATTTTGTTTGGTAGATTGGCACAACATTTTGTAGGAACACTCTTGTCTCCATCTTCACAGTGACAATCAAAGAACTACACATATCACAAAGTTCACACTGCTTCAAGTGCAAATTTCACTATTATATTCTTGGTTTACTTGGTTAACTCCCCCGATTGTCTCCACCTTGTCATGATTGGGGGGGGGGGGGGGGGTTGGGGGGCCCAAAATCCCTTTGGGGCTTACGGGGGGGGAATTTT
>Ga0131853_10007320_pt1 | contig 19951 bp, 15 predicted proteins | sample TergutLab28metaG_FD_92764 | JGI IMG/M metagenome (GOLD analysis project Ga0131853, IMG submission 92764) | Labiotermes labralis P1 segment gut microbial communities from Petit-Saut dam, French Guiana - Lab288 P1 (version 2) (version 2) | ecosystem: Host-associated > Arthropoda: Insects >... | reverse complement strand
TCTCGAAGGTACTATTATCAATCCTCACACTCTGAATTCGTCCTGCATTCTGATCTTGAGACATGACCATGTACTTAGTTTTATCAGCACTTACTTCCAGTCCAATCTCCCTAGTAGCAGCTATTAAAGCTTCTGCATTTTCCTTTAGAGTATGTATGCTTCCTCCCAGTATATTAATATTGTCAGCATAAGCCAGCAGCTGATGTGTACCATTTAGTTTCAATCCATCCTGGTTTACCTGAACCCTCCTAATGGTGTACTCTAAAGCAAAGTTAAAAATTATTGGTGATACAGCATCTCCTTGTTTCAAACCATTCCTAACAGGGAACTTGTCAGACACATTCTTGCCTACCCAGACTCTGCTATATGTTTCAGTCAGAAACAATGCATATATCTTCTAGAAACATTCTTGTCCATTCTACACCACCAATGTTTATTCTGTATGGTCTACCAAGAATACCTTCCAGTAATATAATGAAGACATGAATAACAAAGTGCAGCTTATTGCAGAATATGCAGAAATAAAGTTCATTACAGAACATGAGGGCACAGAAGGACAACTGTATGTTGGGTTCATTCTGTAATAAGATGTGTGTTTACCAAAATTTACTATCTGTACGCATATTTGATAACAATTCATTTTCTGTTACGAAATGGCAGCTGTTTCCAGACATGCCATAAAATTGTTGGGAAACGCTCTGTAACAGCACTGTATGACTAAGTCCTTACTGAATGATATATTTCACTTATTATCTATTTATCAAAGTAACAGAAACACTGTCCATAACAGAGCGAGCTGGGAAAATGTATTCAGTATTGTGATTTGACTATGGGATGGATATCCAAAGAACTGATCGGTTCCCGGCAAGGACAAGATATTTATCTCTTCCCCAAAGTTTCCGGATCAGCTAAGGGGGCCCGCCCAGCCTCCTATGCAATGGATGCTTGGGGTAAAGTGGCTGGGGCATGAAGCTGACCACTCACCTCCTACTGGAGGTTAAGAATGAGCGTAGCTATACCTCCACTCCCCCATATGCTTTCATGATGTGCAATGGGACTTCATTTTCACCCTTCCCTTTACTGCTTATAAGGGATGTTTTTATTCATTCCGCATCTGAGTTCCAAAACTGTCAGTTGGCTTGTTCATATCACATTACCCCAAATTAAAATGCACAACTTCACGCAGGGATAAGACTTTCAACAACGCATCGTGCAGTAACTTGTAAAGCGATCGTCACTGTATAAACTACTCCCCTATTAAGATGCAAAGTTTTTTTTTTTAACCTACTTGAATGACAACACCGGTCCAACTTCGCTGAATATATCCTTCAACTTCTCTTCTGTAGCTTCATAAGGAATGTTTCCCACTGAAATAACACAAATATTAGAATCAATAAAAAATAATTACAGCTGCAATTGGAATTTGTTACTATAAGGCCTAGTCTATGCTGCGATTACTATTAAAAGAGGTTAAGCAACCGGCCACAAGTACATATAATATGTATCATGCTATAGGCGCGCAGATTATTTTCCATATGTGCTTACCAAAAACAGATCGTAGCGACTTGTCCATTAAACTCTGATCCGTCATTTTAATACAGGTTGTTCACACACACCCAGTATCCTCACTCCCCCTATGCCTTCGCCTTCTGCAACCAGGCAACCGTGAACACAGATCTGCCGTGAATGCGTGCGGCGTGTTGCGTTATTCCGAAATCGCGCACCGTTGGCCTAATGGCATGGATTAGAGCACCGTTCGAGGTAGCAATCTGTGCTTCGTTCGTGCTAGGAACTGCTACTACATCTAGTGGGTAGTGTGTCAACTTGCTATTACAAAGAAGGGTAACAGTACTGGGTTAGAAGACGGAAGTTTGACAGGAGTACAGCTGTAGGTAACTAAAGGGATGACATTAAACGTGTTTTAAAAGGTTTGCCCTTTTATGTGTGTTTTTGATTCTGTTAACAGAACGTACATCGGAAATACGCATGGGTATGTATGTGTTTCTTTTCGTTTATTTCCATCGGAGGAAAGTGGACAGTAAGCAGTGAAACCAGTAGGGAATATCTGAAACATAGAGGTAAAAACGGTAAAGTTATCCCTGCACACACAATTAAAGCATAAACGGGCGTGGAGGTGCAGCTGCACTCAACCCTAATGTTGGCACGGAATGGAGATGAGAGGTCAGCTCCACGCCTCAGCCGCATTGCCACTATGGAGAGGCCTTCCATAGTTAATGAATATGAGGCTAAGTAGGCCCCAGCGTGAGTCTGAACGTTGTGGAGGAGCGAGATATGTCTAGCACCTGCCAGGATTCAGACCCCAAATCGTGTATGTCCTCTAGTCACCAGACCCAATACAGAATTTCCACCCCATCTGGGAAGTAACTCTTGAGATGAAATATTAGATGTTTGTATAAATGAGTTCAAGAATGGTTACCAAACTAGAACTGTTTGAGATTTCAGGCTTCTGATGCAGCATAGTTGAAGTCTTTCCACATTGTTCTCAGTAATGGAAAAATCATGTATATCACCTGCAATACATGCAGCTGAACCACTAATACTTGATTCTAGTGTCACCTTCAAGCTTCATTAGAACAGAGTTTATTTCATTCCGTAGATCCTTCATAGCACTAAAAGAGTATGTAGACCATGTCATGGTATAAATGCAGTACAAGTTAAAACACAAAGATGGATGCATAATAAAACAGTTTATATTGTTACAGCAAACAGGCAAAGTTTCATGAAACCATTACCATTTTCTCTTGCACATTTTTAAAACAATTTAGAATTTTAATTTGAGATAAATTTTTTTTGTGGAGTGGAAGGTACTCCTTAAATGCTGGATTAAATACTAGTATATCATGGTACAAACCATTATTTGTTGGTTGAAGGTTAATGAGTAACTTGATTTCTATGTAATGAACTGCTTACACTTAAAGAGGTTGCTGTTTGGCACAAGTACCTCATGTTTGGGCTTTGTGCTTATGTAATGTAATCCGAATACGTTTGGAATTTTTCCATTTTGTTGAAAACAAATGTAATGCCATATATTACTATTGAGAAGCCAAAAAATTCCCAGGTATTGATCAAATCCTGGCAGAACTGAACCAAGCAGGAGATAAAACATTACCTTCTGAGAACCACAGACTTATATGTGTAGCTGTTTATAAGGAGGGTAATAAATCTGGTTGTAGTAATTATTGAGAAATATGGCAGTAATTGGCTGTATTTAAAATTTTATGCAACATTATACTCCTAGAGTTTACTCCAAATCTGAATAAACTATTGGAGGGCATCTGTGCAGACTTTGATGTGGTACATCAACTGCTGAAAAAATACTGTGCACTAGATACTGCAGACAAAATGGGCATACAATGTAGTAGTTTATAGGTATCAGGACAGCCTGTGATTCTGTTTGGATGGAAGCTTTTTATAACATTTGTAACTGACTTTGATATACCCATGAACCTAGTTCTGTTAATTACAATTTGCTTACATGATACCTATGTATTGTATTTACCTGAATTTAGATAACAGTTCCCCACCCACCCCCCAACCCCCCCAAAAAATTCAAAAGCAGTGAAGTGGGGGTTACCTTATAATCAAACACAAAGTTAGGATGTTCTGTATGGGTATATTACAGGTGGGGGATGTCATTTAATATGCATAGTTATCTGGGCTATGACATCAGTCCAGAATATCATAACATAAAGCATTGTATATGTCATTTCCATATTTCTGGTGATATGTGTTCACCTCAGAGTTACTTCCATTAGAAATGTTACCATTCTAGATTAAATTTTAAAATTGAATATTGCAGTGTTAAATGTTTCATCATACATAGTTCAGAAAGTAGCTGCTTCCTTCGTATTGAATCCTATGCAGTATTAACATCAAGTCTGCAGCAATTACCAGTGAATTGCATGTTTACTTTTTTGGCCACCTGTTAATTTATTGATTGGTACCAACTGAAGCTAGCTTGATATACTGTTAGTAATGAAAGAGGCAGACAAGGTCATGTTTACTGTTTGTTGCAGTGGTTTACTTTGCTCATTTCCACTCTATAATAGGATGTTGGCTAATCATGTGGAGACAACCAGGAGGCAGTAAGAAAATATTTAACATCCAAGAGAAAATCATTGGAATAAAAGCAGGTGTTAAAAAATGGGTCTCGTATAGAAAATTGTTTGGGCAATTTAATATACTTCCTCTTGCAAGTGAATTTATGCTCTGCTTACTGGAACTTGTGGAAAACTTGAAAACGTTCAAAGGAATTCAGACTACACACTTTAATCACAAGGAACAAATGTGACCTTCATATTCCAGATTCTTGCCTCACAAGTTAAAAAATGGGGTATCCCATAGTGGTAGCCACTCATTCAGTAACCTTCCATCTGCTGTTCAGAAATTTATATTATGATGTAAAAGTATTCAAGCCTGCATGAAAATCGTTTCTGCTGTCTCATGCCTTCCACTGTGTTAATTAATTGACCTCAGTTGAAAATTTTGAAGTTCTTAAGCTTTATGCGGTAACATTTACGATACCTCTCTGGGGCCAGCACCTATGTTGACTTATGTAATACTCTAAGTCTTCTGTTAATGGTGTTTATAAATAGATTTTAGGATTACATATTCAGTTGCATGTTAAACATTGGTGCTGGAATTTTGTATATGTGATAATTTTAGGCGCCTTCACAAAATTGTGAAAAGCGACTATTAACTTCATCATTTCTGTCTGCATGTAACAACTTGGCTACCACTGGATGGATTTTTCATGAAATTTCATATTTGAGTACTTTTCTAAAATCTGTTGAGGAAATTTAATTTTCATTAAAGTCTGACAAGAATAACAAGTACTTTACACTAAGATGACTATACACTTTTGATCATATCTCACTCAGTTCTTCTTACAATGAGAAATGTTTCAGACAATATTTGTAGAGAAAATCAGAACACACATTTTATGTGCAGTATCATTTTTTTAAAAAATCATGCCATTTATGAGATAATGTGGAAAAAATAAAAGAGCTAGAGAGGCCACAGTATGGGGCATGCACATTTCATGTTGGTACCTAAGGCTACGAACATACACTTTCAGAATATGTAATACTTATTGCTTTTCTGCAGCAAGAATGGTTGCACGAATGTGCCTGTGTGTTACGTTAAACATACACTGCGTGCCTTGTTATAGCTTAATGTAATGTGTCATGTTATATTCTCTCTGCAAACATATTGTTCATATATACAGTGTGTTTGTCTTAATAGTGATTTCAAATATTTACTTAAGTTGATATGTTGGTTAGCACAAAGAAATGTCTGTGGAATGTGGATCAGTTTAATGGTACTTCGTAGGTTTTCACATTAGTGTGGATGAGCTATTCTGTTGTCTGTTCTTCATGTGTGGGAGGTGAATCTGTATCTAGGGGAGTGTTAGATGTCACTGATTATATCTGTGTTGTTACTTGCATGTATCTTACAGGACAGTATTTTTCAACTGGGGGTCTATGAGTTGTGCTAAGGGGTCCATAAATTGAGATAATTCTGGGGAAGGAGTTTGCAGTATTAGAGAGGCTGACAGGCACTGATTTAAAGACACTGGTCTTCCAGAACATATCTGTGGTGTTAGAAAAAAAAAGTTGTCATTGAAGACCGTTTTAGGAGCAGTAGGAACAACTTTAGATGTTCATGCAGTAATTCATGTAACTCTGCTTTATGACACCACTCAGTGGAAAATACTATGTTGTAGTTACATAACTCAGTTTTAACTTTCTGTTTTTAAGATGAGAATTTGTGACATGTGCCTAATTTTTCTCACTTTTTTAACTTGACCTAACAGTTACACATGTAATACTTCCCCATGTGGCAGAATCTTCCTGGAGAGGCTAATAGTCTCTTAACTCATCAGGAAATTCCACACACACACACACACACACTCCCTTCCCCCATTTTGTGGAACCTGAAGGTTTGTTACTGTGTTCATAAGAGCCACTTCTCCCTATCCTGAGCCAGATTATTCCAGTTGACATCATCTCATCCCATTTCTTCAACAACATTTTTAATGTTATATATCAGTCTTTGCCTAGATCTTGCAAGTTGTCTTCTTCTTTCAGGTTTTGCTACAAGGACCATGTATGCATTTCTCTTCTCACATAAATATGTGCCACGTGCTTCCACATAATGCCACAGTATTAAGTATGCACTGTGCTTAAATCCTATTTAAGTTCAGTTGGTAAGATGAGTTTTTCACAAACCATCACACAAGACTACAACTATGTGTGTGTGTGTGTGTGTGTACAATTGTATGTATATAAATCCCAGTAATCATAAGGTGGAACAAATTTAGTAATATTCACAATCACCTATCCCTATTTCTTAGTCATTCCCACAACTGGAAAAGATCCTGTTCATAAGTAACACATCATTAACCAAAATATCAGTACTCTGCCACATATACTGGAAGAGGATTAAAAATGCTGTACCTAGTATCACAGCTTTGTAGTGTAAATTTGAATGGAAGCATCACGATGTGCTTATAAACGTGATATAATACTAAATAGTGTACATCAACACAACTACTTTAATACTCAAGGTACTACATAAGCCACATGTTTCGACTATAGATTAGTCATCTTCAGGCCTATTTTTGTCATTTGAGTCACAAGATGCTATGCACACTTTGGGATCCCATCATGTTTACATCCATGGAATACACAAAATTAAAACATTTGTCTCAAAGGGTGTGACGTGTAAATTGTGTTTACAACAGTGGGGTACATAAAATTGGATCATTTGTCTGGTAAAATGTGTTACACAAATTGTGTAATAAAAAGTTAAACTGTATAAAATTCTTGAAACTGTATAATGGTGTTAACCATTTGGATCCACTGCACAATCATGATGCCAATCTAAGTCCCGTTACCATCTGGTTGTTTTGGAGCTATGAGATACTATATATTTACTGGTGACATCAGAGTACGTCTTTTGTTGCTGATCCGTAGGAGTGGGCGTATTATCATATGATCTCGCACGGTGAATTGTCTTGTAGAATAGTTGATAGTATTGTCTGGTAGGGTTCGCCACTTTTTTCTATTGTTTTGTGGTAAGGGACGAATAAGCTTCCCGTTAAGATTTTCCCCTGACGTAAGTGTTGAGTTTTGGTTCCCTTGTTTATGGAGTCCTTACAACCAGATGTATTCTTCAGCGTAGGTGTCTATACGTTCGCATTTAATATTAGCCGCTGTGTAGCGTATCGTGCCACACAGCGGCTAATATACACAAGCCCAAACACACACACATACCTGAATGTTTGCTGCTTTCTCACCGTTTGTTCTTTAGAATGTATTTGGTGTAGGTTCTGCAACATGTGCAGTAGGTTGTGCTTCCAAACTGAGCTGTCTTTTGTATTATCTGCAATGTTTTACCAGACCCCATTCATTTCAACATTATCATTCACATTTTTCAATGCTGTAAACTTATTTCAGATATTAAATTTTCTTCTGGAAAGTGCCCACACTCATTATTCCTTACTTTCCTTTTAGTCTATCTCTTATTGTACTGTGTGCTCCAAACAGCTATGGAATAAAATTAGTTTGTATAAATACGTGGTGTTAAAAAATGTAGGTAGGTGCAATTTTATCAGCTTGTTTCACACATATTTGAATACTATAGAAAGCACAGAGGTTTTATTATTCACTAGTAAGGAAGGTGGTCTGTAAGCAAATGCTGGGAAGACTGAGCATATGTTAACGTCTTGTCAAAAAAATGTAGGACAACATCACAACATAAAGATAAGTAATAAATCCTTTGAAATTGTGATACATTTAATATATTTGGAAGTAACACAAATCAAAATAGTATTCTCAAGGTGAATAATAATAATATTTATTAACTGCAATTGGGTTGTCACCTGGTGGCAGTGGTTATTTTACATATATACAAAATATGAAATTGGTTACTAATAAATTAAGTCAAGAGGGCTATGTGAGAAGCATGTAGTAGCAACTTGGAATGTTGGGAACCATCTCAGTGTTTGCTTATAGACACAGGGAAACCAAGAAAAACCTGTGTCGAGGTGGCCGGTCGCAGGACCTTCTGAATACTGACTTCTAGCCAGCAGTCCTGTTGTGTTGTTAAACAACAAGTTTTGCTTTTTCAAGCCACTGTCAGGCCTTATCTCATCAAGAACTATCAATAAAAACTTTGACTGCAACAAGGCATGATAGCTCATCTTTTTACAAAAATCATCTTAAAATATTAATGAAAGTACAAGTCATATAAGTGTATAAAACTGACATATATTTATATTTTATACACATATACCTTCCTATTAATTTATATTGTACTCCAGCCTAACTGCACCTTACCTCCAACATACAGCAAACAAAGAACGACACGACCAATGTGATAATCAACATCATAGTCGCGAGCTCCTGATGATGGGCATAGTAATGCTTGAAACATGTTGAACCTATATGAAGTACAATAAAATATCAAGTGGCATCTAGTTGGTTTTTTATTCTTCAGTTTTGGTAATGAACCTTCAGGTTTCATAATATGCGGAACATTTTTTTGTGTGGCATCTGACTGCTCCGTGGAGCTAGTTTCATATGTTTAATTCAGGTGGATACATATTGTGCTTGCTTAAGGCAGTGATATTGTTACTAAAAGAGCACAACAAAAAACATACATTTTTATTGAAGTGTCTTGCATCAATGAAACAATGTAGGGCCACCTCTCAACCTTGATGTTAAAACTCACAAGTAATATTTTTATTGCACCACGAATAAAAGTAGATGCTACCATATAATTCCTTCATGCAGTGATAGCTGTCACCATTGTTTTTAGATAATTCAGTGGATAAACTATATGGATATTTTAAATTTCTTGGATATATAACATGTTGAAACTTAGTCTTTCTGGTAATGTGTACTCTGTTACCAGAATGTGAGCCTGATTTTGATATAGCATTTTGTAGCCAGAGTAAATTAGCATTTTTTATTGTGTTACTGAAATTTATTATTCATAATTAAGCACTGTATTTGTTTTTCAGATGTTTACTTCAAGTCATGTGTTAGGCATAACACTTGACAACAGATTGGAGGCATCTGTGCCAGTGATGGTCAAGGCTTTTATCAATAGCATTATTTTCTTGGCGCAGTTTCAAGGATGTGCTAAATATACTCTTTAACTTCTTTGCACCTGAAACACTGAATTTATATACTTCCTTCTCTTTCATTTGTATTGAATAGTTCATTAGTGGAAGCAGTTAATCTGTATGTGTTTGTGTGCAGGGGCTTTTCAGTATACTGCAATGTAGGCAGGTGCTACTGTCAGGAGACGACTGGGACAGGTTGAACCATGGGACTGCGGGAAATTGTTACGTGGTAAGAAGTTCTCTTCTTTGATAAATGAAGCATGCTCCTTAGTAGTGTAATCTACAGTGAAACCTGCCCAAGCGTAGGAAACAAGATGTGGACCAGTCATGGGAAGGTGGAGCATACAACTATATAAAATCACTTCAATAAATGGAATCTAATGCAGAAATAGAATGCATGAATAAAATTGCACTCTCTTTTATGTTACTTCTTTACAATTCTACATGTCAATTTCATCTTCTGTTTCAAGCTGTTTTACTTGGCACAACACGTGTGAATGGTGTTGCAGCTCATACAGACGGCATGTGAATGTTGGAGAAGCTTTGCTATTGTCATCGGCCATTTCTTCATACGCCGTTGTGAATTGTAAACAGCTGTTAGCTAAGACTTTGTATTGTCTGGTAGAAGGTCACATGTGTTTCAGAGGAATGTACTGCAGCACTTTCAGGGTTGAAGTCAAGAGAGGAATGAAGGCTGACTGCACAGTGTCACATCTGAGAACACTTCTTTTCGGCATGCACCTCACTGAGAATCTGAAAAATCATTTACTGTTTGAGAAACAGTTGTTTGAGAAAGAAAGATAGTGATAGATAAACATTAAAAATAAGGGATGGGGCGTTAATATGTAAATAAAATTAGATTTGAAGTTCTCATGACTGAGGAGGGTAAATGTGCTTGTTTAATGATAATTTAGATTAGAATAGAACTGTTTATAAATGGAATAAATAATATAAGGTAGATGACAGGCATTCGTAAGTAAATACATTGATGTGCAGCTGGGAAAAACCTGGTGTTAGCATTCACTTTCAATAAAATGTACTTTAGACGGAACAAATAAATTTGAAATCAAATTTTATGTATAATGGTAACAATATTGTAAATTGAAACTGTTGCATGTGTTCAGGTACTAAAAAATGACCAAAAGGGAAACTGCTAGTACCCCATTAATGTATATTGTGTGCATTGAAATATATTCTATTATATGTTCTACAAAACTGAAGTGCATCATTTCTGGTAGTGACACTGTAAGTAGACTAAAATGATGAGGCCATGAAAACTGAACATACGTTCTGACTGTCTGAACCAGATTTTGGAAAAACTTCTTTCCAAACCTGAATTTCTGTTCTGCTTGTTTGCCAAAGCCATGTTTGATGTTTCCATATGATACTCAAATATCACACTGTCCTTGCACATAATGCTAGAACAGGCATACAAATTAGCTGTGATTTCCTCTCCTTTCATCACTTTTGTGTTGGTCTTGAATTCAGAGTTTCTGTGCTCTTAATGTCTGTAATGGCCCAAGTTCCCATCAGTTTTGTCATTCTAACAAAGACAAAGTATGGTTGTTAGGCATGTTTGCAAAATTGCAAAGCTCAATTATTAGCTTTGTCCTGTATGCTCAACCATCTGACCACATGGAACAACTTGGCTCCCATTGAACGGATTTTCAGTAAATTTGATATTGAATGTCTTTTAATCTGTCAAGAAAATGCCAGCTTAATTAAAGTCTGACAAAAATACCAGGTGCTTTACATGAAGACCTATGTAAATTTGTGATAGTATTTTGCTGAATTCTTCTTGGAATTAGAAATGTGTATGACAAAACATAGAGAAAATCAAAACATGCATTTTATGTTCTGTAACTTTTTTTCTAAAAGTGGTGCCGTTATTGAGGTAATGTGGAAATATATGGTGGAGCTGGACAGGTGTCAGATGACAATATGGCGCATGCGCATTGCATGCTGGGTACATAGGGCTACAAACACACACTCACAATATGTAATAATTATAGCTTTTCCACTGCAACAATTGTTGCATGAATGCCCCTCAATGTTGCGTTATACATGCATTTCCTGTATTGTTGTCTATAGCTGAGATATGTGTTTGTTTGTGTGTGTGAGTGTGATTCTTTAGTAACAAACCTTTGCTGCTGTTGTCTGACCCATGTACCCATAGATCAAACTGAACAACTGTGTCTATGTTAATTTGATATAACTACGGTTCACTTATTCTGTGGAAGTTGTAAATTTCATAAATTGTTACCCATATACATTGTGACATTGTACTGTTTACAGTATAAGTGTAGTGTCAGTTTATCTGAAGTATGTGCTGCTGAATTCTCTCACACTTATCTTTTGTGCTTGAGTTTGTTATCTGTGACAGATGTGTGTGTCACCTTGAAAACTGAACCATTCATAATAAAGAGACAGTCTAGACCAGAATCAGTTGCAATCAGTGTAGGGTACAATTATGGCTCATTACAGGTATCAGAAAAAAATTGGTACGTATGATAAACAACAGTGGGAAAAAACAATTGAGCAGCGGATCCTTCATGGTCTGACCCATGTTCCTAAGAAAACAGCCAAGCTGAAGACAGAACTTATAGATGTCGACCTGGTTAGAGGTATGTTGGTATCTCTAAGACTGGATGTATAGATGAGGTCAGTTGTTTCAGTTTTGGTGTTCTTGGGAAAACACGTGATCAGGCATGTGGAGTTGGTCATCTGACAAATGTTGGGGTTCTGAAGCCACTATGCTTTATCTCCGCAAGGTCCATCTGAATGTTATCCTGCCATCTCCTCAGTCTTCCAAGCATGTATTTTCCTCCCCTCAAATTCTGTATTTATTCGTCATCTGCACCATCCTAGCCACACACCCCCATATAAGCACACATTTTACCATCGTATATTAGAGTAGTAGCTGTGTAATATCACAAATTGTTCACTTCATATCCCTTAGGTGCAAATATTTTCTTGGGCATTTTGTATACAACAGGCACAGTTCAGTTTTTTTTCTCACAGTAAGAGACCAGGTTTCACATTTATCCAGAACAGCAAAAATAGTGTTGTGTCTTGATCTTTAGTGCGTTGGAATGGCATGATGATAGTTTGCTATCTGGTTACTATTATTACTACTATTGCTGTTGCTGCTGCTGCTGCTGCTGCTGCTGGCTACTACTGCAGCTGTTGCTATTACTACCACCACCACCATTAACAATAATAATAATAATAATAATAATGAAGACAGATTCACTATAGTCACTATTTTAGCTGAACAGTGTTTGCCCCGATTGTATACAAGGCACAAAGATTGCTAGCCCTTAGTTATGGGCAGTTAAAAGCCATCTGTATATGTTAGAATGGTGACATCTTGATTCCTTGCCATCCATCATAAAACTCACAATAGAGGTCCACTCAAGAAACCTTCACTGAGGTGTGGAAGGTCATTGCTCCAGAAATCTTTGAGTTTTGAATACCCTGTGAGCACCAGACACAGATAATAATAGTCTAGTTGGCTAATTCCTAAAGTGCATGCACAGCGTAAACTACTTTTAGTGTAACACAGTTTGCAAGGGCAATCGCCTGACACTGGCAAACACTGAACCCAAGGTGACAAAAGAAGTGCCTTTACTGACCAACGAGAGTGTGACACTCTCGTGTAAATAAGTGCCTTAACTATGATGGAACATACTGATATTTGTAGGAAGCGTCTGATTTCTTAAGTTAGGTGTATACCATAGTGAGTTGTCCTCACAAGAATGTGCGAATGGTTCATAATTAATAAACATGGAGGATGGGTGTGTGCTGAGGTGCGCTAGTGGTCAGATCAATAGCCAAGCAATTATAGTGATTCACATATATACTATCTAATTTCTAAAACAGTTAACCATGCTGTATAAACAGAAAGACAACAGTAATAAAATAAAAATTCTAATGTAACCAAAAAAACTTCATCATATTCAATGAACCCAACCCCTATCCTGAAGAAGTCTCACCTTTACAGTACTAGACAGGGGCACAAAACATACGTAGGTTGTGAGTGTGTACACTGTTATATACTTTTAAAAAATCTCAGTTTTAGTTCAGGTTTTTACATATCTAATTGATGTATGTTCTGCCTGATTATGACTCATCAAGAGTCAAAACATGTTGGAGATATTATGTTTGAAATTATAAATTTAGATATAAACTTACATGTACATATTGTACATTTAGTTGGGTATTATAAGATAATTTATTTAATAATTTGGAACTTTAATCATTATGATTTTGCTGATGACTTCATTATACTTCAGGTTCGTCATTTCCCAAAGCCAAACCAAAACATGGGCTGTTGACAGTTACACGGCTAGCAGCGCTACGGCTGTTCTTGCTGCCTGCTTACAGTCGATGGTGGATCCAGCAGACATCACACAGGGTATTTTGTCTTCTGCTCCTGTTATATGTACTGCAGTTAATGAATATGGCACTCTACTGTTGCTACTGCACTATTTATACTGAAGAAGATTCAGCTGAGGTAAGTGAGCTTCTTTGAAATGTAGTAGGAAACACTTTTTTCTATGTTTTAAGTATGATCTCATTGATAAATCATATGGGAGGTGCAATTTTCATGGTGGTAAAAACATACAGAGCAATTGCATCAATTGCTGAGATTTCATAGCATCAGTGGTGGATGACTGTAATAAGAGTTTGGAGCAATGGTGGAATGATATGAACAGGGAAACATACATACTCAATAAAAAAACCTGTCCCATTGCCACTTTATTGACAATAAATCACGCATGGAATTGTCTGAGATTGTACCTGGGCCTCTGTGGTGAGGAGTCAGCAACAAATTGCCTGAGCAATGGCACAATGAGGAAGATCGTGGTCTTCAGGTTTATGAGGGCATGTAGTCTGGTGGGTGATTACCAGTGTCCTAACAGAACCTGCTGCCTCCATTGTCTAAGGGGAGATGTTACAGAATGTTTCTCCAAAACAGTCATAACCATCTGCGAGACTGTGATGTTGTAACACATATGGCCATAATCTTTGGTGCTGTGACATTGTAACACATAAGGCCATAATCTTTGGTGCTGCCTTTTAACTACAAGATATTAAGCAGAAGCTTCATTAATTTACTTTCAGAATTCCAGTTTTCTGTGCTTGCCTGAACTGTATTTACTCAAAATGTTTTTATATACTTCTAAGATTCTGTTGAACATGAGTACTTCCAAATACCTGAACCTTAGTTTCTCATATTAATTCCTCTTTCCTTGTCATGTACCAAAGTACTCCCAACAGAGTATATGGGAAGATCATAATATTGGAATTTATAAATGTGTGAGTACATTGTCTCTCTGCCATTTCCTTTCATAGATCATGAACAGCTAAAGTGTGCAGTTTTCTCAGGTAAACTTTTATACTTTTGTGTATTTTACATTTATGTTCAGCAGTTTCCATTTGCTGTCTCCGTATATCATGCGTGACCTCTCACTAAAGCTCATTCAGGATAGTTGATTTCAATAATGTGTATTATTTCACATGTCCCAGTTTAGGCAGCAGATTACATGCTGATGTAATAAACATTTTGTACTGATTAGAAGTTTTTTTTTTATTTACCTTAATTAGCAATCAGAAAACATCACTACACTGTTTCGTATGAGCCAATGTGCTGTCCCAGTTGGCGGTGGTCTAGGAAGCGTCCACCGACGCTTCCTTAGTGTATCTCGTCAAATGTCCATATTCGTTTTAAGCGCCTTTTGTTTGGCGGGTGCACTAGTGGTTCTATGAGAGGGTTTGGGTGCGAGTCCAGGGCCATGCGATGGGTAGCTGTCCGTTCCCGGAAAACCGTGTCTGATTAGAAGTGTGGGAAGAAATCTAAAGTAACTGAATCTTTGACACATCATAAATTCTGTCATACCATCTTCCCAATTTCTGCATAGCACATATAATTGAATGATTTTCATAATGTTTTTTATGACTCTGGTTATCAGCACTGGACATTCAGGTTATTTGGCAGTAAAATGTCAGCTGTGTAGGTTATATGGTGTTCAATTTTAGAATGATTGCTGCTGATAATTTGGAAAAAAGTATCGAAGAGAGTGGACATGGATATGTATGGAAGGACTGTGGATAGTCAGGACTGAGATCTTAACCCAGAATCCCTCGCATACAAAGCTTCATTGTGAAAAAACTGTGATGTATGGTATATCATGTTGATCATTATCAGTGAGTTTCAGTCAGCTGTATCCATAAATATCACATTCAGTTGCATTTATCAAGGATCTAATTTGAATATGCTTCATTCATTGCAGCAGCATGTGTCTGCTTCAGAGGTGCTGGTACCTGGTGCTATGATGTTGATCCTCAGCTTGATCCACTCTCAGATTGTTTCAACGCATACTGGACCAACAAGGAACCCAACGGGACGAAAGTCCCGACGAGTGAAACGCACTAAACGGCGCCTTAACTTCTCATCTCGTTCACGTACAGTGTGTAAGTGATTCCATTATAAATTGTTATTGAGTAAACAACTGATGACCCATAAGAAATCCTTTAGGACCAGGATGAGTTAATCATTTTAAATTGCTGTAGTTGTAATTTTTGTCGTCATTGTCATCACACTTGTTTGTGTCATTGTCATTTCTCCTCTAAAATTAGAGGTGGAGAGCAGAAGACTCATGGAATTTATTTTGTGTTTATTTCTGTGCGAACTTAACCAGTGGGCCACATAAGTAAATTTGGCAGATCACAGGTTGCTTATTACTGATGTGGGAAGAAATAGGTTAGGATACTTGTCCATAATTTAGTGATATCATAAGACATTGTGGGTCGGGATAGCATAGTCGGTATAGCAACTCCCTGTAGGCTGGACGGTCTGAGGATCAAATCCCAGTAGGGCAATATTTTCCACACCCATCCAGACCAGCCATGGTTCCCACCCAACCTCTAGTACGATGGGTACCAGGTTTCCTAACTGGGGGGGGTGTGTGTGTAAAGGAGCCAGGGCATGGCATTGACCACCCACCCGCATATAATGCTAAGGTTAAAGAAAGAGTAGAGCTGTACTTCTCCCCTCTGGGCCTTCATGGCTTGTTCCAGAATGGACAAAAGAAAAGAACATATCCAGAATATTTCATAGTGTCTTAATGTATTACAGGCTCTGACTCAAAATCCTCTCCTGACACTGGCTCAGAGAAGGCTGGCTCTGTGGGAGAGCTAAGTGGAAGTAAATACAATAAGAGGGTGCTGTTAAGAAGGTAATGATCACACACTTTTAATCTTTATTCAGTGAAAGTAGGCTTATCTAAGTGCAAAAGAAAGTATATATGTACTGAACCATTGTTTCCTGTCATGTTTTTGCAGCCTACATACATGATGTCCACCTTATGGTTTAGTTGAGAGGTGATGTTCTCCTGTTTTGGAAACAGTGTGGCCACCATCTTCAGGGTGAGTAGGTAGGGAGGATGATGCCATCTGCCTGTGTTAGCAAGGTCAGATACCCTTCCCATTGAATGGCATGAAGCACCATACCCCACATTTACCACCGCTGTGTGACCTTTGCATTGGGCTGCATCATCCTTCTGACCGATACACCCTGAAGACAGTGACTGCAGTTGGCACTAAAACATGGAAGAACTACGTGTGTCATCTGGTAGACCTGTGCTAGCGTACCATGTTGATGGAGGCAGCATGATGTTCTGAAATAATGGAACATTTCTACTTGTAGAAATCCTAGGCACATATCCACTATCTGAACCTATTTAAATCATGAGCTTTATAGTGTAATAGCCTAAGTGGTCCACCGATTTTATCCCCATGGTTCGAGAATTTTCTTTTCAGATACTTGTGACTGATGTTCATCATTCCGCATATAATTTTGTAGCATAATAATGTTAGAAACAGACACACTGATTTTGATTTCTTTGTCATTATCTGAGTTCTTCATTATTTCTCGGTTCAGAAAGACCAAGGAACAGGAGGTACCTACCAGTTTCTCTAAAACGACATGTCAGTTTTTTTATGTTCCAAATTTTAAACCTTATTACTCAGTTCTATATAAAGAATATTGTCTTCTGTATGCCACTGTATTGTGGATTAGATTTCAGTGTCTTGTGTTTCAGATCCTCAGTAGAGATTGTTCGTAGTCGAGGTGTTGCTTGGGATACTTCTGGAAAGGGAAAAACTGACTCTTGTCGTAGCAAACATCTTGAGAAGGACAGATGTGGCAGTAAACGAGAACAGAGTCAGGCAGCAGGAGATGGCTTAACAAATGCTCGTACAGCATTTACAAGGCAGCGAGTCAGGTATTTCACTTGCAGAATTATATTATCCATATATTGAGATGACAGTAATTCCACTTGAATGATATGCGGAAGAAAGTTGTGTAAGTTAAGCAAGCTTCATAGTTTTACTGATATCATGTAGTAGTAAGTAGCTCCCTTGTAGTAAAGTTATTATTATTCAGCAGAGATTATCTGGTGTTATGGAACCTGGAGGTCCGTCACCATCATCACAAAGTCAGCCAGCTCCTTCCAGCGCACTTTTTCACAGCCTCTGTCTCTAAGATGTGTTCTTCCATCTGAGACTAATCCCAAATGGGAACATTTCTGCTGTTTGATCTGGAATGATGAAAATAAAACAAACATCCTTCATGTCTTGGGATTATTTCTGCTATTTGTTTTTAGCTAATAATAAGGAGAATTAAAATACACACAAGATGTGATTAGGAAAGCTCAGTTGACATGATCACTTGTGAAGGTAGTATTAACGTTTTTTTTTTGGAGAAGTAGGGTTTGAAAGTACAAATTAGATCAAACTGGCTTATGCTGGAGTCCAGTGGTAGAATTTTTAATGAACATTTGGGGTACATAAAAGCAAGAAATAAACTGATCAACTCATCAAGTATGAGCTCTTGAAAAAAGTCTCTCAACCACCAACTTTCTTAGTCACTGTCCTGTTTCTTTAGTCTGAGCGGATTCATGCTTAATTTAGAATTATGTGCTTCAGCGAAACTTTTTGATGTTTGTGCATCTGTCTAGGTTGCAGGTGGTACCACCGGAGGGAGAGGCACAGGATCCGCGTGAGGCCACACCTCTTGATGATGATGGATTTGAGAGTCTGAATGGCAATGTATCAAGTGACAACGGTGAGGAAGTGACAGATGATGCTGAGGAAGGAGGAACAAGGCACAATAAAATTGCTGAAGATCTGAGCACACAAAATAGATCTTCCTTGAACTGGAAATCATCAGTTCAAGAAATTAGCAGCATTTCTAATGTAGGCAAGGCTCGAAATGAAAGAAATCGCTCAACTTTAAATTACATTGACCAGGGGTCTGAAGGATCCTTGCAAGATGCAAAGTTATCATCGTCAAATTTTGCGGTACCAGCGGTACATATTACGGAGCACAAAGATATTTTAAGGGTACTTGATCAACCAGAGTTAATTATGGAATGTGGTGCTCATGTTGAGTGTCTCAAAAATGATACTTGTATTGAAGAAGCACCAAGAATATTGGGTCATGTTGAAAGTAGTGAATTTAAGTGCAGTGAACCAGAACAGACTGGTAACGAAAATATTCAAAAGTCGGTAGTCAGTTTGTCGGGGAAATGTGATAATGAAAGTGACCAAAGAAAGTTGTTAATTGATGATAAGGAGCATGTGAGACTGAGCAATTCATCAGCAGAGGAACAACGTGCCACATTCAGGAATTCTTGGATTCAAGATGTCACATCATGCAGGAGACCTAGTTCTGATACTAATCATGCTGACTCTGATACAGATATCACAGACATCGAAATTGGAGGCAGATCACCTCAGGTAATTGCTACAGTTACAGTTTTGCTGTGACAGTTCAGCAGAATACTGTTTGAATTTAGATGCGGTCTTTAACAGTTCTGCTCTGGAGAACTGATATTCTTAAAGAAATACTTGAAATTTTTTCTATCTGTTCATCATTACCCAGTACCATTAAGTGTCTCTTCAACATATAACCTCTTGGCACCAAATTAAATGCCCAGCGGGATATGCAGAAGACCGGAATTTAAATGAATGCGTAAGTGAGGCCATAACTAACAGTCAGCAATGGGCAACATTTGCATTTTGAGTGTCTCGCTGCGTATTACCAGTCAGTAATGTTCAGTGTCAAAGGGTTAATAATCTTACATAAAAAATTGTGGTGTAGTGTGTAATAGTCATGTTTTTTATTTGTTAAGTCTTAAATTTCAGTGGCCCATATATAAGCTATTATGAGTACAGCTCTTCTATGACCTAACACTGTGTGTATTTTAACTGTATCATAGTGTTCAGGTTGTCTAGGGTAGTGTTTCTGAACCGCCGGGCCCTGGCTTCAGTTATACCAGGCCATGAGAGGTTCTCCTGGAATTTGACATTTTAGTTTTCTAAGCAGTTTTCATGAATAAATGCTTTATAGTGGAAATATTCTGAGGAGAAAATTATTCGTGAATGTGTCAAAAAACTCAGACCCAGATGTTGGGCTGAGGAAACTACAATATGCTACAAGATTTCATTAGTCCAGTGATTGATAACTAATTTAAATGTAATTTTGTATTTGTCAACATGCCACACCGTATACATAAGTGTACTAATACTCTCTATGATTATGCCATAATTAATTATTAATACTATGTTAGTTTAATGTATGAACTTAAAAAATGGAAAGGCATTTACGAGTAAATCTGTTGGGACCAGGCCCACGGCTTATGAAAAAAGAATTTATCGGGCCGCGGTCTCACAGAGGTTGAGAAACACTGGTCTAGGGTATGACACCATATGTTTTGTAGGTTTCTTCTG
>Ga0131853_10007318_pt1 | contig 19957 bp, 16 predicted proteins | sample TergutLab28metaG_FD_92764 | JGI IMG/M metagenome (GOLD analysis project Ga0131853, IMG submission 92764) | Labiotermes labralis P1 segment gut microbial communities from Petit-Saut dam, French Guiana - Lab288 P1 (version 2) (version 2) | ecosystem: Host-associated > Arthropoda: Insects >... | reverse complement strand
TTAAGTTTAATTTGCCAATAGCTGAGGTTGTTTCCGGCGGTGATATTAGTAAGGGAGCTTTTACTGGTGAGGGAACGTGTGTTAATTCTGCTTTTTTAAATGGTTTAAATAAAAAAGATGCCATTACTAAAATGATTGAGTGGTTGACAATTACTAAAGCAGGTGAAGCAAAGGTTAGTTATCGTTTGCGTGATTGGAACTTCTCAAGACAGCGTTATTGGGGAGAGCCAATTCCGATTATTCATTGGGAAGATGGTACAATGTCAGCCGTTCCTTATGAGGAATTGCCATTGGTGTTACCAAAAAGTAATGATATTAAGCCATCCGGTACAGGAGAGTCGCCTTTGGCGAATATTGCTGATTGGGTGAATGTTCAGCATCCGGAAACCGGCTTAAAAGGGCGTCGTGAGACAAATACGATGCCACAGTGGGCAGGTAGCTGTTGGTATTACTTGCGTTATATTGATCCGAATAATGAAGCAGCACTAGCTGACTTTGAAAAGTTGAAGCAATGGTTACCGATTGATACGTATATTGGTGGTGCAGAGCACGCTGTGTTGCACTTGCTCTATGCGAGATTTTGGCATAAGTTTTTATATGATATTGGTGTTGTGCCAACGAAAGAACCATTTCAAAAACTATTTAACCAAGGGATGATTCTTGGTGAGAATGGTGAAAAAATGAGTAAGTCATTAGGAAATGTTGTCAATCCTGATGATGTGCTGGCATCGCATGGTGCTGATACACTGCGTTTGTACTTAATGTTCATGGGGCCACTTGATGCTTCAATTGCTTGGTCAACAAATGGTTTGGATGGTTCAAGGCGGTTCTTAGATCGAGTCTGGCGCTTGTTAATTGATGAATCTGGTGAGCTTCAAGATAAAATTCAAGCAGATGTGATCGTGCAACCGGAATTTGAAAAAGTGTATCATGAAACAGTGAAAAAAGTGAGTGAGGATTACGAAAATCTCCGTTTTAACACAGCGATTTCACAAATGATGGTATTTATCAATGAGTGTTATAAGGTGGATACTTTACCAAAAGAATACTTGGAGAACTTTTTGAAATTATTAGCACCAATTTGTCCTCATATCGTTGAGGAATTATGGGAAAAATTTGGTCATTCGGATACAATTGTTTTTGCAGCATGGCCAACATATGACGAAAGTAAATTGGTTACAAATACCGTGGAAATTGTTGTTCAAGTAAACGGGAAGTTACGTACGAAGCTAGTTGTTGGGGCAGAAGCTTCACAGGAAGAAATAGAAAAGCTTGCTTTAGATCATGAACGAGTGAAAGAACAATTAGTTGATAAGACCATTCGCAAGAAAATCTATGTTCCGGGAAGATTATTCAATATAGTGGTTAGTTAAGCAAAAAAATGGCAACACTCCTTACTAGGTGCTGTAGACATAAAGAAGCAGCTTAATTTGCTTGATTTTGGCGTTATGCTTCGTCAATGATATAAGCAAATATTCCCGATATTCGCTTATATCATTTCCTTGCTTAACAGCAAAATCAAGCAAATTAGGTCGAAGAGTTTTTACAAGCCAGATTTGTAAAGATCGCGGCGGAGGATTGAAGCATATCGGAAATATGTTGATTGACGACAACAAAGAGCTTTGCAAATCTGGCTTGTAAAAACCTGCTTCTTTATGTCTACAGCACCTAGAGGGGGTGTTGCCTTTTGTTACAAGTTAAAATGTTTGATTGTGAACATGAACAAGATTTAGAAGCAGCTATTAATGAATTTCTAGCAACAATAGCAGAGGATCATGTGATAAAAATTAATTACAGCGTAGCTGCTTTAGCAGACAGGATTAATGATCAAATTTATTGTTTTTCGGCAATGGTTGTTTATCGCGTAGTTTAAGCGCTGTAATATGTGTGACATTTGAAGATTTCTATGGGAACTATATTTAGATGTTGTTTAGCGTGGAATCCGGTGTTCGGAATATCAAAGAATCAACTATTTTGCAAGTTCGAGGTTGGTAATTTGGTCTGAATGCCTATCAAGCAGGTTGATTATAACTATTTGGTTGCTAGCAAGTCTTTTAAGCTGTTGTCCGTGTTCTCCAAGTTGTTGTTCAATTTTTTCAAATCGCTGATTAACTTTTTCAAATTGCCGATCAATTTCTTCGAATTGCTGATCAATTTTTTCAAATCGCTGATTAACTTTTTCAAATTGCCGATCAATTTCTTCGAATTGCTGATCAATTTTTTCGAATCGCTGATTAACTTTTTCAAATTGCCGATCAATTTCTTCGAATCGCTGATTAACTTTTTCGAATTGCTGATCAATTTTTTCGAATCGCTGATTAACTTTTTCAAATTGCCGATCAATTTCTTCGAATCGCTGATTAACTTTTTCGAATTGCTGATCAATTTTTTCGAATCGCTGATCAACGTGTTGTTTAAATTCCTTGATTTCGGAAGATAAACTTTCAAGCATAGACAAGATTTTTTCTTCATTTGTCATGTGAGTTCACCTCGCTTTCGATTGAGATTATTGTAACATATTGTAGAAAAATATCATAGTGAAAATGATTTAAAATACAATGAGATATAGGAATATTTTAAACAGATTAACACAAATGAGGCTGTCACACGACAGCCCCATTTATATAGTAAGAATGAACTAGATTAAAAATAAAGATAAACCGAATGTTACAAGTATAGCTGTTACCCCTTGAATCAGTGTAGCCATTGTTTGTGTTTTAAATCCATCTTTCATTTTAATACCACTAAATTGTGTAACTACCCAGAAATAGCTATCATTAGCATGAGAAACAGTCATCGCACCAGCACCGGTTGCCATAATAACTAGCACTTTTGCCATTTCACTATCCAATCCAAGTGAAGGCAACATTGGTGCTAATAAGCTGGTTGTTGTAATAATCGACACAGTTGATGACCCTTGTGCTGTTTTTAAAGCAGCTGCAATAATGAATGGTAAGAAAATACCTAAGTTCCATGTAGAAAGTGTTTGACCAAGGTAATCGCCGATTGGTGATGTTCTTAAAAGTAAACCAAATGCACCACCAGCACCAGTGATCATAATGATACTAGCTGAATTTTTTAAAGCAGCTTCAATCCATCCGGTAAGTGTTTTTTCTGTAAAACTTGGTAATAAAGCAAGACTACAAAGAAAACCTACAAACAAAGCATTGACCGGCACACCTAAAAATGCTAAAAATGTTTGGATTCCACCATCCCCAAAAGGTTTTGCAGGAAGATTAGCAATAGATCCTAGTGCCATTAAAATAATTGGAACAACAATAGGTGAAAAGGCTGCTAAACCTGAAGGAAGCTTGCCATATTTCTGTAAAAGCTCTTCATAGCTCTCAGTTGTTTCTTCCGTATCTTCATCAGACTTAATTCTTTTACCAATATAGATAGCGTAAGCTAAACCTGCTGCCGAAGCTGCTGCTGCAACAATTAGACCGATTAGTATAACTGTAATTAGGTTATGCTCAATGCCCAAGTTACTAGCTGCTGCGATCGGACCAGGTGTAGGCGGTGTTAACGTATGTGTAGCATAAAGCCCCGTAGACAATGCGATTGTCATTGCAACACCTGATGCTGCTGTTCGTGATCGAAGTGCTTTTTTCAATGAATTTAAAATAACAAATCCTGAATCACAAAATACAGGGATAGAAACAATATACCCCATAATTCCCATTGCTAATGTTGGATAACGCTTACCAACAACGCGAACAACAAGGTCTGCCATCTTTAGTGCTGCACCAGATTTTTCTAAAAAAGTTCCGATGATTGCACCTAAAATAATGACAATACCAATACTTGTTAATGTGCCACCAAACCCTTCAGTAATTGTTTTTCCAACGTCAGCAAGCGGCATTCTTACCGAAAGTGCGAGGAAATAGCATGTCACTAATAAAGAAATAAACGGATGAATCTTAAATTTAGCTGTCATCAAGACAATCAAAATAATACTAGCTAATAAAATTAATAATAACAATGGACCTTCTACCATAATTTAAAGCCTCCTAGATTTTATACTTAAAATTGCTTTTATCAATCGAAATAATCTGTCTGCTGCAGCATCAAATACATCTTCAGACTGCTGTAATGCTTCTTCTAAAGGCATGGCTTTTGGTAAAATGGGAAATACGGCAGCGATGCCATGTTCATAAACTGCTGTAGCACTTTCATCCATGCCACCAACAACAGCAATCACAGGCACGCCAAATTGCTCACAACGTTTGGCAACCCCAATTGGAACTTTTCCATATAGAGATTGGCCATCCATATTGCCTTCACCAGTAATCACCAAATCGACATTCTTCATTAATTTGTCAAATTGAACCAAGTCGAGGATTGCATCAACACCACGTACCAATTCTGCTCCTAAAAACGTTATTAGTGCATACCCGAGTCCGCCAGCGGCTCCTGCACCCGGCACATTTTCAAATGCCTGTTGCAAATCACGCGATACCACTTTGGCGTAGTTAGTCATACCGGCTTCTAAAATTTCAAGTTTATTAGCATCAGCACCTTTTTGCGGGCCAAAAACATAGGTTGCCCCCGTCTCACCTAAAAGTGGATTATTTACATCACAAATTACTTTAATCTCACAATCTTGAATAAGTGGATGCATCTGGCTAACATCAATTGCACAAATATTTTGCAATTTGGCCCCTGTACCTGCTGTAATCAAATGATTATCTTGATCATAGAATTTTGCACCAAGTGCCATCATTGCACCAATGCCACCATCATTTGTAGCACTACCGCCAAGGCCAATCAGTATCTTTCTATAACCACGTTCCAGCGCACCTTTGATTAATTCGCCTGTACCATAAGAAGTGGTGTTAAGCGGATTCTTGTCAAGGGAAGCAAGTGCCAACCCAGATGCTTGTGCCATTTCTATGATTGCAGTATCCTCAGAAGTGATGCCATATTGTGCGGTAACTTTTTGAAACAGTGGACCTGTTACTTCTGAAGAAATGATATTGCCGCCACAGTTAGAAACAAGTGCTTCTACTGTTCCTTCACCACCATCTGCTATTGCGATTTTAGCTACATCGCAATGTAAATGTGCATTTGCAGCCTCTGCTAGCTTTTCCATAATCTGAACGGAGGACATCGTTCCTTTAAATGAGTCCGAGGCAATGAGGATATTCATATTGCATGCTCCTCTCCTTGTATTTCCGGCAATCAGTATATCGCATTCGATTTATTGATACATACTATATTTTTCGGATGTTATTATTATACATACTTATTTGAAAATTACAAGCCGTAATTTGTCTATTAATTGAAGGAAACTTATTTTGATCAGTAAAAAAATCAACTAGATATATGATCTAGTCGATTTTTTAATTAGTATTAGCAATTAAGAAACCTCAGTATTTGACTTAATTTATGTCAATTTTTTCAGATTCAGAATATTTATTTACACTAATCGTTACTTTAAACAAATCACCATCAATTTTTATATCTAAGTTACCTTTTTGACAAAGCATGAGTGATTTAGCAATATCAAGTCCTAATCCGCTACCTTCACTACTTCGTGATAAGTCACCACGCTTAAAACGTTCAGTGATTTCATCAGCAGGAATATTTAGCTGGTGTGCAGAGATATTTTTAACTTCAACATAAATTTTGTCACCATCTTGGTGCGCATCAATGTATACACGTGAATGTTCAAGTGAGTATTTCAGTGTATTGGATAAAAGGTTTTCTAAAACACGCCACAGCAAGCGGCCATCAGCCAAAGCAAGTAGTCTTGTTTCAGGAAAATTCATGATGAACTCCAGTGAAGAAGCTTTGACTTTATCATTCATTTCCCCTAGACCTTGATTGATCAATGACAAGACATCCACTTTTTCAAAATTTACATTAACATTACCGCTAGCAGCCTTCGATGCTTCAAAAAGATCATCAATCAGCATCTTCAAACGATTAGATTTGTTGGCAAGTATATCAGTGTAGCCTTGAATAATTTCATTGTCTATTCCTTCTTTTTGCAATAGATCGACATACGTAATGATTGATGTTAAAGGCGTTTTAATATCATGAGACACATTGACAATCAATTCTGTTTTGAGTCGTTCGCTTTTTAGTCGGCGTTCTACTTCTTCTCCTAATCCGGAAGCGATTTCATTAATATTGCTTGCAAGCATGGCTAACTCACTGTTACCTTGCATGACAATTGGTCTTGTATAAATCCCGCTTTTGATGATGTCTACACCAGACTTGATTTGCATAAAGCGATTAATTTGGCGATAGGTTAAATACACGGCAAGTGGTACTGTAACGATGCCGACGAAAGGAATCATTGTTAAAAGACCGAATCCAACAACTGCTATGATTATTTTTATAGCAGGGCTACCCATACTATAAATTTTGTCACACCATCTATAAAGCTTTCTAATTAGTTTCCCAATTAAACTTTGTTTGAACAAAGTTTTACGCTTAATATGGCGAATAATCGTTAGGAATACCGCAATGAAAAATGCTACAAAAGCAGCAAGGATAACTGCAGAAAAAATTACTGCGAATGTATATGAAATACTGCCACGGTTCTCGTAGAAATATAAAGGTATTAAAAACGAAAACAAAATTTGGATACCTATTATTGAAGAGATAATAAATAAACCTAGTGTCAATTCGCTATAAATTTTATCTACAAAAATAAGTTTATTGTTCATGCCTGCAGTAAATACCAGATAGATTATGCTGATTAAAAATAAGATTAAGCTGATAATCACTAACGAAATATCCGTTTTTACGCTTTTGACTGTTTCATGAAAAATGTCGTTTCTTACTTGAATATAGTCATCGGTGAAAGCGAAATAATGAATGTCATCTACTTGGTAATGATATCTATAATCTCTTAACATTATCAACGGATCATCATCTTTTATATTTGTGAAGACATGGGTTATATCAGTGTAATTGTTAAGTGCTTGAATGTGATAAAGTATGCCTGAATGATGAGGAGAATCAAACATTAGATCCTGTAATCTCGCTTCTTGTTCAATCAGCATTTTATTCCACTCTGATTGAGTTTGCTCCATAAGAACTTTAGTAACCATTTCTTCAGTGACTGCATCCTGAGCTGCGTCAATCACTTTTTCAGGGATATCAGTAAGTCCATCAAGTACATCGTAGAGAAGATCATATTCAACACCGAGCTCCTTAGCGAGTAATTGCTGTCTGGTTTCAAAGTACATATCATCGAATGATACTTCATCAACAACTGAAAAATCATCAATAAATTCTCGGATCTTATTTTCTATTGTAAATGCATGGAAGTCCAATGCAACTGTTTCTGTAACGTGTGTTGCTATCAAATCATCAAGCGAATGAACTTCTTCTTGTGAAAGTATGCGAATGGCACAGATCGTAGCGATACAAGCTGTGGCAACTGCAATAATAAATGCTAAACTTCTTAATATTTTGCTATATTTTCTCGACTTTATAGCCAATACCCCACACCACCTTTAAGTATTTTGGTTGTTTTGGATTGATTTCAATTTTTTCACGAATATTACGGATATGCACGGTAACGGTGTTATCAGAATTGTATGAGATATCATTCCAGACACGTTCATAAATTTCATCGATGGAAAATACTCTTCCTGCGTTCTTAATGAGCAAGAGCAGTATTTTGTATTGAACAGGTGTCAACTTAACTTCTTCACCATCGACAGTAACCTTTTTCTCATTGTCATTCACTAGTAATCCACCGGTTTGATAGGTATCTGCTTGTGTACCTGTACCACCTAATTCAGTATAGCGCCTCAGTTGCGACTTCACCCGTGCAATCAGTTCCAATGGATTGAAAGGTTTGCTAATGTAGTCATCAGCACCCATTTGTAGGCCAAAAATTGTATCAGTATCTTCAGATTTTGCCGTTAGTAAAATAATAGGAATATTTTTTTGCTTACGAATTTTGACCATTGCTGCAATTCCGTCCATTACTGGCATCATAATATCCATGATGATTAGCTGAATGTTATCGTTCTCAATTATATTAGTAGCTTCTTGGCCGTTATAGGCCTTAGTAACTTCATAGCCTTCTGTTTTTAAATAGATTTCGATGGCATTTACTATTTCTTGATCATCATCACATACTAAAATTCTCATATCTTGTCACCGTTCTTGTTTTTGTTAATTATACTCAACTCCTTTCGTCACTGTATAGAGTGTAACGAAAATTCCTTAAGAGAAAAGATGGAAAAACCTTAAGATTTTATGAAGATATGAAAAGGAATTAATTTTGTGGGGGGATCAACAATATCAAAACAACCTCTTGAATCATTTTAAAATGACTTAAGAGGCTGTTTTAATTGTGCTTTTGCTAAATGACTTTAAGAGGCGATATGTTTTCACATTGAAATAAAAGAATTTCGCTGTAAAACCTGCATGATCAACTAATTGCTTAGCTAATTTTTTCATTTTTACATCCGATTGCGCTTTTTGGTCGGATAGATACATGCCTAGCAATCCAAGGTTAATCATTTGATGAAATCTTGCATTAGGCATTTCAGTAATGCTTTGTCGAGATTCATCAATAAAGTAACATAATCGCTCCATCATTTGTTCTTCAGACGGATAATATTGACAAAAATTCAGGTCACCACCGGATTTATCTTCTTCTTGATCAATAAAATAATCAAGTAAAATATGTAGCCCTTGTGTATAAGGAAAGTAACCATGCTCAATTCTTTCAATCTGTGATTGACTTAAATCTTGGCGAAAAGCATAAGCCACTAAGCTAAAAATACCAAGTGTTGAACCGGCACAAGCTGAGAATTCATACCACGCTAAGTGTGATAAATTAGCTTTATGGGTGTCAAACCAATTTATCAATCGATTTTCTCGTTCACTGATACAAACATGTTTGTGTACTTGCAGGTCACAATAATATTCCGCCAACTGAATAAGGGTATTTTTTGTTTTATCATAATGTAGTGTTTTTTGCAGTTGTTTTTGGCAAGTTGTGACTAGGCTTTGTAGATAACCACCATCATCTTGATCTTTTCGAAAGCGATAATAATTCGTTGGTGTTGCTTCCGGCATTAAAGCATGCTTTAGTGATTCATGCAGTGCTGCGAAATCTTCAGGATCAAGTGACGTACTGCGATCACATAAATTATCTAAGTAATCACTAATCGTTTGGTAAGCCACAATAAAGGTTAGGCAGTCTTTTTGGTGTTTTTCTGCGATGAGTGATAATATTGCACCGCCTTCGCAATGAAAGTCTTTATTGTCAATGCTGGCTAAAGCTTGCTTCCGGAGTTCATTGTTTGGAATGTTGTTTGCCATTTCTCTCCATTTCATCAATTCAGCATTGACCATTGGAAGGATTTTCCTATAAATTTGATACATTAATGTTACTGCGTTATTTGGTGCTGTCACGGTAAACTCCTTTCCTTTATTTGATGGATATTGGATTTTATCTTGCCATATTTAAAAAGAATTCGCAAGGTTAAAGATTTAAAAAATTTGTACAGAAGATGTATGCTTAAGTAAACTTCAACTTCTAAATTTTGTTCCGGTTTTATTAATTTTATTAAAAAAACTAATAAATCCAGTATATCGATTTAATGGAATTTTTATACAGATTTAATTTGAGAACTTAATCAAGTTCATGATGAATACAATAGAAAAGATAATAATTTTTAACAATCAAAAGTCATATGATTAGGCTTATGCAAAATATTGGCATTTACTATTTGTTGATCTTTTAGTAAAATGAAAAAGAATAAAAAGGTTTTTCTAGGGGGAAACATGAAAAAATTTATTAAATTGACGTTTATCGTTGTGAGCTGTCTGTTTGTTTTAGCAGCATGTAGCAAGAGTATAGATCCGAAATCCTATTTAACAGAAGCACTAACTAAATCTGTAGAGATGAAGAGCTATGCTTTTGAAGGTGAAATGAATTTGAAGATGGATTTGCCTGACTCAGCCGGTCCGGAAGCAGCAATGCTGTTGCAGGATATTCTGGTGACTTTTGAAGGAGTGACTGACGCTGATAAGACTGAACTAACATTAGAATTAGCTGTCAAAGGTGATGCGGAATTTAAGCTGAATGTACCAATGATTATGAATAAAGAGAAAGTGTGGATAAAAGTTCCACAAATTCCTTTCGCTCCTCTTCCAGAAGAATATGTTGGGAAATTTATTGAATTAGATTTGGCAGAATTGACTCAAGGTCAAGAACTAGATGCAGAAGCTGAAGCCAGAATACAAGAGCTTGCTACTGATACATTAACGACTACTATTAAACATTTGAAGGAAGAAGAATTCTTTTCTACAGTTAACAAGAAGGATGCAGAGATTCCAAGTAATGTTGATGTAGACCAAGCGGTAAAAGTTTCTATTACGAATAAGAATTTTGAAACGGTTATTGATACATTGGTAACAAAAGTTGCTCCGGAGATCATTGATCTAATTGAGGAAAAGTATAAGTCTGATTTAAGCTTAGATAGTGCAGATCTAGAGGAAGCGCGTAAAGAATTAGAGAAATATAATAAAGACGATCTCAAAAAAATTAATGAGCATGTAGACATTAATAAATTTGACATAGTATTTGCTGTTGACAAAAATAAGTTCGTTACTTACCAAAACTTTAATACTGTATTAAAAATTAAAGTAGATGGTGAAGAAGCAAAGATCAACTTAAAAGCAGCGTACAGTGTTACTGACATTAATAAAAAGCAGGAATTTAAATTAGAAATTCCTAAAGATCCAGTTACGATGGAAGAATTTTTTGCTGGTATGTGGGGAGTTCCTGCTTACGACGATTGGGACGATGAGGACTTAGGTTTAGACAATTTTGACTTGGAAGATTTGTTTAGTCCAGAAGAATTGGAAGAACTAATGGAAGCATTGAACTTAGAAAAAAAGGATTTAGAAAATATGACTTTTGAAGAACTGTTGAAAGCGTTGGAAGCAATCGACCTTTAATAAGTAAGGATGAAGCGTAGTTTCTAAGTTATGGACTAAAAAATCATGCAGGCACTACTTTTAAATGAAGTGGTGCTTTTTTTCTCTAGGCGAATGTCTCATAGGGATACTGGTTAAAAATGTCTGAGATTGGCGAAGCTCTTTGTTGTCGTCAATCGCCATATTCCCGAGGTGGCGATCATCCAAATCTTCGATTTGGTGAATGGAGCCCCTGCACAGATTCTCCAAGAGGTGAACCCGAAGGGTGAAAGCGATTGGCTAGAATCCACTGCTATGGCTCAATCCTCCGCCGTGATCTTCACCAATCTCAGTCATTTTTAACTCGAAGACCTAATTTCCTTGATTTTTGTGTTAGTCAAGGAAATGATGAGTGCGAATAATGCAGTGGATTCTAGTCAAATCAAAGATTTGAAGAATCTATGCAGGGGCTCTGTTAGCCAAATCAAAGATTTGGACAGTCGCCGCCTCGGAAATATTCGTATTCATTATTGACGCAGGATAACGCAAAAATCAAGGAAATTAGGCAGTATCCCTATGGGACATTCGCCTAATAGGTGAAGAAATGAAATTAATAATGATTAAATCGTTAGCGGTGTTATTTTCGATTGCTTTTATAGTATTCATAATTGTTAGCAGTATCCAGATGGTTGCTTTTAGTCCAAATTATTATGAGCGACAATATAAGAAGCTGAATGTGACCGAGGAGTTGCAAGTATCTCATCAAGATCTGATGAAAGTAACGAATCACTTAATTGATTACATAGAAGGTAAAGCAGATAATATTGATATTCAAGTGCCAATTGATGGGGAAGTAGAAGAATTTTTTAATGCACGAGAGAAAGCACATATGATTGATGTTCAAGACTTATTTCAATTATCAATTGTTGCACGTAATATTGCACTTGTCATTTGCTTACTTTCATTATTATTGCTTATATTGTGGAAACGTCTGCCAGGGGTTTTGATTTTAGCAAAAACTGCTCTATGGTCAGTTGCAGTCTTTCTTATATTTTTTGCAGGAATAGTCATATGGATTGCTGCTGATTTTCGATGGTTTTGGAATACATTTCATTGGCTAGGATTTTCTAATGACTTATGGATGCTTGATCCGGCAACAGACCGAATGATTGTGATGTTTCCATTAGAATTTTTTTGGTCAGTTAACATTAGAATTGCTGCTTACATTTTGTTTAGTTTACTATTGCTAGCACTAGTTTCTTTTATCATGATTAAAAAATATTCACATCAAAAGCTGGACATTTAATAGTCCAGCTTTTGGCTTTTTATTTTCCCTATACTTTTTCGCGTTTTGTTTTTATAACTACAAGCGCAACTGTGAAAAGTGTAATTGCAAATCCTAGTTGAATCAGCATATCGATATAAATCGGTTGCAAATTTTTAAAAGTAAAGTTGCTTAACTGGAAAATTTGATCGTTTGCTTTTACATACCAATACATTGGGAAGAAACTGGCTACCAGAAGTACAGTATTACCTAATAGGAATTGCGGAACAAAGACACCGCAGATAAATCCACTACCTAATGCAACTACATTCGCAATAGCTGATAAAGCATTCATGCTACTTACAAGGCTAGCAATGAGAAAGCCAATACTTAGCATAGTCACTGCACAAATTAGTGAATTTAAAATAGTAAGTAAGCCTATCCGACTTATGACTGTATCAGCATACATAATGAAACTTGGAATCAACAAAATAACCCAAGTAATTGCTGCAAAAGTAAAATAACCTAATAACACTTGGCTATTCATTTGCTTTGGCGTAAGCGGTGCAGCTAGATTCCTTTTTTTCATATCTGATTGGTTAAAGGAGTTTACCAGTGCACCAATCCCGATAATAAATGTACCAATTAAGGCATAAGCCATGAAGTTAAAATAAATATTTGCAGTTACATTTGATCCGGCACTGAGTTGATTTTTTAGCATAACCTCTGTTTCTTTAGATAAGTCATTGCTAACATTCTGAACAAGCTTCGCCTCGTCTGTTAAACCACTGCGAATGTAAGCGTGTGTAGTATTTAAATACTGATCAATTAACAAATTCATATAGATGCCAGTTGTGGAATTTGGCACTGAGATCATATCAAGATATTTTTCGCGATCATTTAAGAGTGCTTCTGTGTATCCCACCGGGACTCTAACAATATAGTTGACTTCTTGATAAAATAAGGCATCCTGTAAGCTTTGTGTATCATTTGGTAAATCAACTATTTCAGCTTTGTCATTTAAATAATCTTTGAGGCCGTTTAGCAGAGTAGAGTTCTCATCTTCGTTAATAAAAGCGATACGACTCTTCGTCTGCTCAAATGTGCTGCCATTATCTGAATGATTGATTGTAAACAAAACACTAAAAAATATACTGATACCAATATAAATGAATAAGAACCATTTGATTTTATTGGCTATTTTGAGCATTGCTTTATAAACTGGCATATTTTTGCCTCCTTAAGACTAGATAGGAAACTAAACAGAAGATTAACGTTAAGCCCCATAGCGCTCCTACCTTTATAAAAAAGGTTGTGTAAGTTGTATAATAATAGAGCGCAAAGAAACTATCCGAAATCAGTGCTGCCGGATTTAAATAGTTCAATATCGGAGAAATTTGTCCAACGATATATTTAATATCGCTGATCATAAGTCCTGCAAAGAAACAGAAAACCATATAAATCGCATTATAGATACCGATCGTCAAGCCTTCCTTTTTCTGAAGTAAAGTAGCAACCATGATGCCAAGTGCACTTCCGGTAAAAGTACTTGAAAGACAGGCAAATAAAAGGTAGCCTAGCTGATCACCAAAATTAATACCAATCACAAATTTTAAATAACCAATTAATAATAACACTGAGCAAAATTGAATAGTCACAGCAGCCATGACGGATGTAGCAAAAACTTTCAGCTTATGAATAGGCGCTACATTTATTCGGGCACCTTTCGCAGATAAATTGGCTTGCGTATTCAAGACGACGACAATGGCTATAGTACCACCAGACAGGCATGCCATTGCAATCAAAGCATAAAATAATGCCAATATAGTATCTGGGCTATTTTTTGAAATAGAAACTTCTTTTAGATTGCTTGTTCCATACAAGTTATTGATTACTGAACCAATTGCAGCAGGATCATCACCTGCAATATTCGTAATAGTACTAGTTGCATGATGATAGTTATCTAAAAAGCTTTTGATAATACTCTGTTCAATTCCAGAATCTTTCGCAACTAATATTGGTTCTGGTTGCAGTAGCAAATAGCCTGTAATTTCACTATCATCTAGTAATTGATCGGCTTTTGTTTGACTTGTATAGGTAACATCAAAAAGCTTATCCTCACCAGATGAAACATTGTCTAAAAATCCTTGGAACATCACATTATTTTTAAAATCTTGATTATCAATCACTGCAATTTTAATATCTTTAAAATCATTGCCCATATTTTGAAAAGCAAAATGAAAGAAAGTTGCCAAAATCATTGGGAAAAACAATGTCCAAAACAAAAGTGTCTTATTTCGGATAATGCATTTCAACCATGTTAAGTAGATATTTGCAGTCATTGTTATTCCTCCCGATCCCTTAGTTCTTTCCCGGTAATCTCTAGGAAAACATCATTTAATGTTGGTGGTTCAGCATAGACCTTACCGAAGGAAACACCTTTGTCTTTTAAAAATTCCATCAACATAGGGAGGTTATTGTTTCCTTTAGTAGAATGAATCAATAAGTGGTTGTTATTGTTGATTTCAGCAGAAGCAATACCTGCTAATTTCTTAATTTCCGCTACCAAATCTTCATAAACTCGATCTAGCTCAAATGTCAATTTTTCCCCAGAGTTGATCATATCCTTTAATTCTTCTTTTGTACCTGTAGCAATAGTTTTTCCTTTATCAATAATGGCAATGTTGGTACAGATTTGTTCAACTTCCTCCATGTAATGCGTTGTATAAATAATCGTAGCGCCTTGTTTGTTTAGCTTTACGATGCCCTCAAGAATATTATTACGACTTTGCGGATCAACAGCGACAGTAGGCTCATCTAAAATAATTAGTTTTGGTTTATGCGCAATACCACAGGCAATATTTAACCGCCTTAGTAAGCCACCACTTAATTTTTTCGGGTAAAACTTACGAAAATCATTCAAGCCAACAAAATCAATCGCTTCTTCAACTAGTTGTTTTCTTTTACTTTTATCAGTCACATATAAAGCACAAAAATAATCAATATTTTCGTACACTGTTAACTCTTCAAAGACAGCTACATTTTGTAAAATAACGCCGATATTACGTTTAATATCATAAGCACTAGGCGTCATTGGTTTGCCAAAGATTTCAATTGTTCCTTTGTCATATTTTAACAGTGATAACAAACAATTAATGGCTGTCGATTTTCCGGAGCCATTTGGGCCAAGCAGGCCGAAGATTTCACCTTCTTTGACTGACAGATTAAAATGATCTAATGCTGTTAGGTCACCATATCGTTTGACAAGGTTTTCTATTTTAATGACCATTATTAGTTCCTCCTTAATTACAATTTAAGTTTATTATATTAGCTTTCATTAGCTAGCAACAGTGAAGATTGGCTAGATCTGATATGACAAATGTCATATTGGAATGGTAAGATAATGTGTAAGGAGATAAACAAGTGAATCACTTATTGAATAAAATCATTCTATTGGCATTTTGCACTGTTCTTTATATGACAGAACATACTAGCATTTATATGGTTAGTATGTTATTAGTTGCTGTGTTTGTGAGTTCACTGAATAGTTATTTCCAGCATAAAAAATTGATGATTGGGTTGTATCTTGCATTTCTTGTTGTATGTTTGATTTTTCCGCTACTTTTATGCTATCTACCGCTTGTTAGTTATGACCTTTTCTTTACACAAGAGCACCATTGGCAAATTTTTTTGCTTATTCCTTTAGTGATCTATTTTACTACTACAAGCTGGTTTACTTTCATTTGGCTTCTTTTATTATTGATTTTAAGCATATTGTTAAAACATCGTTCAATTGTTAACGAAAAGTTGTCAGCATCACTGTATGCGCTTCGTGATCGTAGTCGCGAACAATACTTAGAACTCGAAAGCAATCATCGTGAAGTTATGGAAAAGCAAGATTATGAAGTGAAGTTAGCTACTTTAGCAGAACGAAATCGTATTGCTCGTGATATTCATGATCATGTGGGGCATTCTTTATCAAGCTCTATTTTACAGATTGGTGCGCTTGCTACAATTAGTGAAAATGAAACAGCTAAGAGCGGATTAACTACATTAAAAAATACACTCTCAGATGCAATGGATAGCATTCGTAATAGTGTGCATGACTTGCACGAGCAGTCATTTAGTTTAGAGTTGGAAATTGAGAGGCTGATCAATGGATTTTCTTTTTGTGAAGTGGAATTGCAATATGAATTAACCAATGATCCTAATCCGGAGATTAAATCTCATTTTATTGTCATTATTAAAGAAGCATTAGCCAATGTGATCAAACATTCTAATGCAACCAAAGTTACAATTACGTTGCGTGAACATCCGGCATTTTTGCAGTTGGTTATTCAGGATAATGGGAGTAAAATGAAATCCATTAGTTCAGATGGTGACGGAATTGGTTTGAAAAATATGACTGCACGTATAGCAGGTTTAGGTGGTCATATTCATGTTAGTTATGAGACTGGGTTTAAAATCTTTATTTCTGTAAGCAAAAAGTAAGGGGATGTCGCCTTGAAAGTTGTAATTATCGATGATGATAAGCTAGTGTGTACTTCGTTAAAAATGATTTTAGAAGCGCAAAATTGTACTAAGGTAGTTGGGATTGGTCACAGTGGTGATGAAGCCATTGGGCTTTATCAAAAATTGCAACCTGACATTTTACTAATGGATATTCGTATGGATGGGATGACAGGGATTGAAGCAGGAGAAGTGATTCTATCTCAATATCCATCAGCGAAGTTACTTTATTTAACCACTTTTGCTGATGACGAATATATTGTGAAAGCTTTGAGAATTGGTGCAAAAGGATATTTATTAAAACAAAATTTTGAAAGTATTATACCTGCGCTGGAAGTGATTTTTGCGGGACAACGTGTTTTTGGCGATGATATTATGGGAAGAATCCCTACTTTATTGAATCCAGATAAGAAGTTGTTCTCTAATTTTAATATTAGTGAAAAGGAGCTTCAAGTGATTGAATTAATTGCTGAAGGTTTGAATAATAAAGAAATTGCTATCCAACTATTTTTGAGTGAAGGAACAGTTCGCAATTATATTAGTACAATTTTAGAAAAACTACAGTTGCGTGATCGCACGCAACTAGCAATTTTTTACTATCGGCATAACTAAATTGGCTATGCTTGGGAGATAATAGACTCTGCTAATATGAATTGAAAGGAGCTTTGCAGATGATTCATAAAATAGATCATAAAAAAATGGGTAGAAGCACATCACTAGGGTGGTTAGATAGTCACTTTCATTTTTCCTTTGCTGAATATTATAATCCTGACAACATGAGTTTTGGCGTTTTACGTGTGTTAAATGATGATTTAATTAAGCCAAATAATGGTTTTGGTGAACATCCACATAATGATATGGAGATTATTTCTTATATTGTTGATGGAGAATTAACACACGGTGATTCAATGGGAAATAAGGAAACACTAAAACGTGGTCATGTGCAATATATGAGTGCTGGTACAGGTGTTATACATAGTGAAGAAAACTTTGGTAGTGAAATTGTACGTCTTTTGCAGATCTGGATTTTACCAAACCAGCATGGATTAACACCAAATTATGGTGATCTTCGCTATCCTTGGGAAGATCGCATCAATAAATGGCTTCATATTGTTTCCGGACAATCCGAAGATGCTGCAGTGAAAATTCATCAAGATGTAAATCTATATGTGACATTGCTTGAAAAAGGTCAGGAACTGGTATTTGAAGTAGCATCGGGGCGTCAAGCTTATTTAGTGGTAATTGAAGGAGAAGCAGTGATTGAAGCAGAAACATTGGTTGCTCGCGATGCATTGACTTCAGTTGAAGAGGATTTATTGATTCAAGCAAGAGAAGATGCTCATATCATTATCCTTGAAATGGAAAAAAATAATTACAATTAGCATGCGCTATTTAATAAAAAAATTTCCCTTGAGGTTATGCGAATAACTTCGAGGGAATTTCATATTTAGCGCATATTCTCTTTTATCATCGACCTGCTACCCTTTTGACAAAGACATACCTTTTGCACATTGGCAGTTTGGTTTATTGTCTATTGTGAGACCAACATGTTCACCTACGTTTGCTAAGCTTAGAGTTTGACGGAATTTTTCAATTCCTTTAATCGTCACATCTTGAACCTTTGTACCATTGGCATCAAGAAGAGAAAGTACATCCCCAACAGAAATAGGTTCATTTGAAACTTGACCAATAAGCACTTTCCCACGTCCAGGGACTTTTATAATGTCATTTATAACAAAAACCATGCTAAAAACCTCCGATTTTATAAACTAAATCTTGCGTTTGAATGTTGCAACCATTTTACCATGCTTGCTATAAAGTTCCAAGTGTTTTTGGATTAGGAAAAAATAGGAATAGAGCTTGTTAGGCTGTCTATGCTATAATTATTCTAAATAGCGAGATAAGGTAGGTGGATACTAGTGAGTGCACTAGATATTATTCAAGATAAAACTTTAACATATGAGCAGCAAGTGCTTGCATTAGCACGTGAAGCTGAAAATAGCTTAAATGTGCTGGCAATTAGCAATGAAACACAAGCTTTGCGGGATAAAGGTGTGATTTGTGATTTATTTGAAGGCAATGCTCCGTATCGTCCGCGCTATATTTTGCCTGATTATGAAAAATTTCTTAAGCAAGGTTCAAGCTTTTTAAGATTACCACCTGCTGCTGATATTTGGGATGCTGTAAATCACTTGCTTATTTTATATAAACATGTACCATCAATTACGTCGCAGCCTGTTTATGTTGGCAATTTAGATACACTGTTAGAGCCATTTGTAAAAGATGAGGATGAGGCACGCCGTGCAGTGAAGTTTTTGCTAGTGCATTTAGATCGTACAATTACAGATTCATTTTGCCATGCTAATATTGGGCCAAAAGAAACTAGAATTGGTCATATGATTTTGGCATTAGAACGAGAATTACAAGATGCAATTCCAAATATTACTTTGAAATATGATGAAAACGAAACGCCGGATAATTTTGCTTTGAATGCAGTGGAAACTGCTTTAACAGTAGCAAAACCGAGTTTTGCAAATCATTCGATGTTTAATGGTGATTTAGGAGAGCATTATGGCATTGCTAGCTGCTATAATGGATTACCAATTGGTGGCGGCGCCTATACGCTAGTTCGGTTAGTGTTAGCCCGTTTGGCAGAAGATGCGAAAGATGAGCAAGATTTCTTGGAGAATATTTTACCTGCAGCAGTGAATGCAATGGCAGATTATATGGATGCACGGATTCAATTTTTAGTAGAAGAAAGCGCATTCTTTAAGACAAGCTTTCTTGCACAAGAAGGTTTGATTGAAAAAGATCGCTTTACTGCCATGTTTGGTATGGTTGGTTTAGCAGAATGTGTGAATATCCTTCGGAATGCTAAGGAAGAGGAAGATCGCTTTGGCCACGCTCAACAAGCCGACACGCTAGGTCTTAAAATTATTCAAGTGATGCAGGCGCAATTGGCCAAGCGAAATAATGCTTACTGTGAGTTTTCACAAGGGAAGCTTTTGTTGCATGCACAAGTTGGAATTGATACTGATTTTGACATTAGCCCGGGATGTCGGATACCAATTGGTGAGGAGCCTTTCTTACCGCAACATATTGTACAAACTGCTCAGTTTCATCAATATTTCCCAAGTGGAATCGGAGATATTTTTCCGTTTGATGAAACAGCTTCACGAAATCCTGCTTATGTGTTGGATATTATCAAAGGTGCATTTAAAAGTGGGATGAGGTACTTCTCTCTTTATGGCGATGATTGTGATGTGATTCGGATCACTGGGT
>Ga0131853_10007313_pt1 | contig 19960 bp, 5 predicted proteins | sample TergutLab28metaG_FD_92764 | JGI IMG/M metagenome (GOLD analysis project Ga0131853, IMG submission 92764) | Labiotermes labralis P1 segment gut microbial communities from Petit-Saut dam, French Guiana - Lab288 P1 (version 2) (version 2) | ecosystem: Host-associated > Arthropoda: Insects >... | reverse complement strand
GTTTACAATTGTGGAATACATCTAGTTAAAACTTTCTAAAAAGGTTTTGATTTTGTTTATAAAGTGTGTTATTTACAGATTGTGTCTAAACATTAAAATATTAAAAATTCTTCCTTAACAGTACGTTAATGTTCACCGGGTATTTAGCTGTGAGTTCCGTTGTCGTATTGTGGCTGATGTTGGGGTACTTCTGTTTTTCCTATTTGGTAAGGATAGTTGTGTTTTCCAACCGACAACGCTGTCTGGATTGTTGTACGGTATTGTTGGGTAAAGTTTTTTTTTGTTGTGACGTATTTCGTTGTTTTGTCCGCTGGTGACTAACTTTTAGTCAAAACATGTAGCCTTGCTTAAGAATAAAAAAGATTGTGCTGATGTATACTGTGTAACGTTAATTGAATTGCAAGCACATCGTGATGCCTTCAGTCAGAATATCTTATCACTAAGTTTATTTATGTATAATGTGCTGGTGTTTACTGATGGGAGCAACTTTGACCTTGAGAGTATGGGTAGGGTCCCATAATTCCGGGTTGACCATGCAGAGAAAATGTATAGGTCCTGTGAAGAACATAAGCCTCTCTCACTGCATCGGTCACTTATACTCATCACCATTTGATAGGTGTTCAATTTATTACAGCCCAGAAGTAGAATTTTTGTTCAGCTTTAACCGACCAGGATGCAGCAGAAAATATTAGTATTGTAATGTGTTTTCTTTTGGGTAATTCCCCGGCGTCTGAGTTCTAATAGCCGACGTTTCGGAACCCTCCATCAGTTCCATATTCATAGGCAGGTGGATGAATTATCCACCTGCCTATGAAGATGGAACTCAGACGCCGGGGAATTACCCAAAAGAAAACGCACTACATATAGAACATGGCGAAAGCTTAAAATCAAGAATATTAGTATTGACATGCATGCAAAAGCCACATCTACACTTCATCCTGGCATATTTTTTAACTGACATATGTCAAGTACTCTTCAAAAACTGCTGAATGTCCATCTTCCCCTTGTATCATCATCACCAAGGTCAGAACTGTTCTTGTGATTCAGCAACAGTACTACTTATGTCATCCTGTGACATATGTTTTGGTCATCATGTGCACAGTGTTTCAGTGCTTTTGTTTTACGTTCTTGAACATTTCCCGCCGCATTGTGACGCGTGATGCCGATAAAAGTGTTCTGAAGGACAGTTGTAGTGCGTAATGTTTGCTACCTAGGACTAAATTTTTGTCATGAGGTTTTCATTCAGGTGGTGCTTCTTTGTGTGGTTTTGTGAGTTACGATGCAGTGAGTCCCAACATTTCAGTCATAACCCAGAAGACAACAACATAGACATGAATTTATTTGTGAGAAAATTCGTTCTTGAAATTTATTTCACGTCGGAAACCTTGGCATAATTTATTTTTGTCCTTTCCGAACTTGCGTCGTTGAACTTTTACAGATATAGTTGAAGCTTCAACACATGCTTTAACAATATTTTGCTATATTTGACGTTCAGGTAACCGTGCATTGTGATAAATTGTTATAATAAAACCAACTAGATGCACTAATTTCACAAATTTATTTTTGGAATAAAACTCTACATGTTTCGGACAGTTCTTCTGCCCATCACCAGGAGTTCTTCACTGTACACACAGCTGTCAGCAAACTAGTATTACATATACCATTGCTTTATGTATGGTGAAGAACTCCTGATGATGGACAGAGGAAGTGTCTGAAACATGTAGAGTTTTATTCTAAAAATAAATATGTGAAATTAGTGCATCTAGTTGGTTTTATTGTAAGAATTTTGCTATAATTTGTGATGTTATTTCATTTGAGAATTTTGCATTTTTTGAGTAGAAACATGCAGAAGAGAGTGATATACTAATATGCATAGGAGTGTTGCCATGAATGTTTATGCTAATTCAGTATCAATACACCTAACATCATACTACACCAAAAGAACTGAAAAATGTCTAATTTAAATACATGTCACTAAGAATTGAGACTTTTCTTTTGTTGTCCAGGTTACTTATTTGTAGATGTGTGTTTGTGCTAACACAAGAACATGGGCCGGAATAACGACTGACGACGCCCTGGATGATCTGGGGATAAAATTCAGTTGGGGGGGGAAAGATTTTTCTACACCTGGCCAGCCCATTCCTGGTTCCCACCCAGCCTCCTGTACAACAGGTACTTAGTTGTTCTCAGGCTTAAAGTGGCTGGGGTGTCGCTTTAATGACCCACCCCTTTCCACTTCTGAGGTTACAGAAAGAGTAAAGCTATACCTCTGCCCCCCCTCTGTATCTTCATGGCAGAACTTTGTCTTTACTAACACAAAATTGAGACACTGGGTCTTGCAGAAATGTTAGCATTTCGTTATAAAATAAGTCACATTCTTTTCATCCACTGTTGTACATTCATTTTGCTACAAATCATACTGCATATCAGGATGTTGAGCTGTACCCATTTAGTAGATTTAAACACAATAGCAGCATGCCAGTACTGTAGGTTGTGAAAACTGGAGGATACTGGAACTGTATAAATCAGTGCTGAACAACCTTTGTTTTACCAAAGTCCGTTCTGTGGACGTCATCTTAGTTAAAGTTACTAGTTGTTGTATTTTATATTTGCTGTCCACATTTCACTAGCCATTTTTACCTTTATAAATATTATAAACTAATTATCTTTTAAGAGGAGCCACGTAGATGTAATACAGTAGGGTCTCATTTTACGACAGGGTTACGTTCTCGAATATTCGGTCATAAATCGAATCGTCGTAAAACGAGTACTGTTTGAATGGTTTAAATCGAGATAGATTCATGGGCCAAACAAATTGGTCGATTTTATAATTTACAACATTTCTTTACATTATGACATACAATTTTAATTTACTGAATTAGGTATACAGAAAATTACACAGATAAGTGAAAAAAATCTCAATCAAATCACTTTTTATTTTGCTGAAGAAGGCCCAGGCCGTGGTTCAGAAGACATCAAGACAGAATGTAATGTCAGCTGTTTTTATTTTTTCTTCTTTTATGTCCTTTTGATGGACGCCATTGCGTGGGAAAATCACAATGAACTTAAAAGAACTGGACTAAAATAGAAAAGGAAGAAACACATGCACACCGGAAAAGAGCTGGAAGCGCACTGAGTAGAGAAAGGACACTTGAGTTGCGACAGTGATGCACCACAATTCGGGAGTGCTTGGTCCGAGTAGACAAGGGTCGTAAAAGTGAACCCTCATAAAATGAAACGTCGCAAAAAGAGATCCTACTGTAATTATATTTGCAGTTACTTCCATAGAGCAGAGAAGCTGATAGTCATTCATTTGTTCTGGACATTCAGTGTTCGTATGTTTATGCTTAACGTGCGTGCGCAGTGAAAGTAACTTTTTTTTAAAAAAGATACATGATGTAGTATTTATAATTTTGGCTTCGTTATGGTCGGTAGCTTTATTTGTGGTAATTTTAAAGAAATTGATGACTACAGGGCTTTACACTGACTGTGGTGGAACAGGATTCTTTGTTCAAGAACAGTTTCCAAACACACATATATTTTTAAACTGTCTTAAACTAAAGCAGATGTTTACTTTGCAAGTGTGAGTTGTAACCAAATGACGTTGATTTTAGTGTCAAGTTGCTACGTGACACAGACAGGTAAATTTTTCTGATCATGAAGAAATATATTATTAGGGAAGGAGCGCTAATGAAATTAATACGTTAGTCACCTTGGGTTATTTTTAATACTAGTGTGCGCTATGAGACAAGTCAGATTCCAGAAAATGAATGCTGTCCGAAATTGTTTCGAGTCTTTCAGGAACGTTTTTAGTCATTGTGAATGTACAGTTGTTTGTATTCTTTCTTCCCTGTGACAAATTTTAAGTGTTCCATTGTCATACCAGCTGTGAGATCACATTCACACAAATATTTTGCATGTCTTGATGTTCTCCAACAAATATGAAAATTAGCTGTGTTTATTAGGGTTTATATTCTTGTTTGACTCTGAATTTGTGTGGCCTCTCCCTTGAATTTGGTTTATATATGAAACTAATAAATTAAGCAAACAAATTTCTTTTGTTTGGTGTGAGATGGTAGACCCTCTAGGGTAAACCATTTGCATGTTGTGATGCAATTTGTCCTATAATGAGACTGTGTAGTCTGTTGTACTTTGAGTTACAGCACCAGGTAGAGGTGCATGTGATATCTGGCACATTCTGAGTGTGGAGGCAAACGAATTCAGTGGTGAGCTGTTAGAGGGAAACCTTGTTTTGATTTTGTGTATTAAAGTTAGTGTCTTTTTGTGTGTGTGAGTGAGTCAATTCTGGCAGTGCCTCATCTCATTTTGTCCAGAATTCTCTGGCTTCCCATTTGCTACCTGAAGAATATAAAGTTTAAAATATACAGAACTCTAATTTTGCCTGATCTGTATTAGTGTGAAACTTGGTCTGTCCCACTGGGGGGGGGATCGTGTCTGAGTGTGTCCCAAAAAATAAGGTATTGAGGAAGATATTTGTGCCTAAGAGTGAGAAAGTGACAGGAACCTGGAGAAAATTGCATAATGGGGTGCTTAATAATTTATATGCCTGACCAAATATTATGTGGGTGATCTAATGGAGGCGGATGAGGCAAACGGGGTTATATGGCATATGTGGTGGGGGACAACAGTAATCCACATAGTTTTTGGTGGGAAAGCCAGAAGGAAACAGACCTCTTGGAAGATCTGTTCATAGTCGGAATTAGTCTTAATACGTATCTTAAATAAACAGGACAGGAGGGCATGGTCTGGAATTGTTTGACTCAGGATAGGCAGTGACTGGCTGTTGTCAACACACTAGCGAAGGTTCGTGTCTTATAAAATTGGGATTTCTTGACCAGCTGAGGAACTACTAGCTTCTCGAGATGGACACTGCTCCTTGGGTTTAGTAAGTTAGCATAGTTCATAAATCTTATTGTAGCACCGTGCATTTCTGTAGAATCACTTCAATTTATCGACCAACGAATGCACATATAATTTCGCATAAAACATTTTAAAACACTCCGACATGTTTCGATCTTGTCAGATCATCATGAGGGAGCTTTGTTCTTTGCTAAAGGTATGTTACAGTATTCACAATTCAATTCGTATTTGCAAACGAGGTGTTGTGGCAGCATGTCTGTATATAATTACAGTATTAAGTACATTGTTCTGCACATCTTGTTGAACCATATTGCTGCATTTGTTAACTTAAAAGTATACTATAGTATAGTGTAGTATAGTATAATTATTTACAGATATGCTGCCACAACACCTCGTTTGCAAATACGAATTGAATTGTGAATACCGTAACATAACTTTAGCAAGGAACAAAGCTCCCTGATGATGATCTGACAAGATCGAAACATGTCGGAGTGTTTTAAAATGTTTTAAAAGTGTTTTGTGTGAAATTATATGTGCATTTCGTTGGTTGATAAATTGAAGTGATTTTAGCTTAGTTCACTTTAATTAGTCGGTTGTTCAGTTGGTAATATTCTTAAAAACGTAAGGCACTTTGTGGTGTCTTAAAATTTCCCAAATACATAACCACAGTTTATGCAACCAGAGGAATAAATGTCAATAAATGAGAAAGTAAAAGAAATGAAATGACTAAAGAATGAACCAAGCTTTCCCTAGAAAATGTGAATGCATTAAAAGAATTTCCATTATAATGGAACGGACTGTTGCATAAGACTGATTGACACATCTCGAAAATCGGTAATTGTTTTACCCGCTGCGCGAAATAGAAGATCTAATATAACCTGTTCAGTTCTGTTTATTTGAAGTTTGGTACTGTAAAAAGGATTGGGTCCCTTGGGCCTTAACAATGCATTATGGTTTGAAAAGTAAAAATTCTATATGAAAATTGTATTATTTCAGTGAACACCAATTCCATATAAACCTTGATGAATTTAATTTTTTAATTTGAGGGGTTTTCATCTCATAGCACTGAAGCTGCATCCTCTTGATGACCGTTAGCTGCTGTTACAAGCTGTGTTGAGAGTTTGATGACATTTTTACAAAGATTGTGACAGATTGATTGTTATTGTCTTCTACATTAGAAGCCAGATCAATGGAAAATTGATCTTATTTTTCTGTAGACTTTAAAGGATATGTAATTTTATGTACATAATTGTAAGATGTGTTAAGAGATTGTTGCTGGGGAAGTATTTTAAGTCATTCTTTTTGTAAGCAACGCATGTACGTGAAAGCTGTGTTTGTGTGCAACCACTATTCAATGCATGCACATCAGAATAATTTCAACCTTTTTTATATAGATAAATTGCTTTTGCCAACAACACTTGTTAATGTGCATGGTAATTATACAGACAGTAACTTAATGCATAGTTCCTATTGATGAAATACACTATGACACATACAACATATAATATTCATGTTCAAAATAACCTCATATCAAGTGTGTGAAGGAATCTGTAATCTTATTTGTATTGCACATATGAAAAATACTATATAATTTATGGAAATTTTAATATGTACACTGTTGTTTAAGTGATAGAATGGTGTATGTTATTTGCAATTATGTATATTATCAATAATAATAATGTATTCTGTGTAACTACTCTTAGGTTATTTCAATGATTGGACAGTGTATGTTATTGGCAGTAATGTATGTTATTAACAGCAGTGGTGCATACTGTGCAACTGCAAATACTGTGTAATATTTTAAAGGGAAGTATTTTACTTGGCCATCATATATTAAACAGTAAGTAAAATCACTGAATTTAACATACACTTGAGAACAAAGTGGAGGGTCGTCATAGACAGTAATCTGCGGTCGATAACTGGAAGATGGCCCAGCGGTAGTGTGTTCCAACTGCTTGTAGTTAGCATATGTGTCTGAATTGGTTGCAGATTACTTAAACATGTCGTATGAATGTATCACTTAGTTGGAAGGTAATGTGAGGTCTTAAAGTTTGGGTTGGTTATTGTCTTCTTTTTTTCTTTTTTTCTATCCCCCCCACCATTTGTCACAAGCATCTGTGTTCGCATAACACTTCTGTGTACTGTAAGGGATTATTGTGCATTTGTTCCGCACAAGGCATACCAAACTGCATTCTCGTATGAGTTGTTTTTGGTTAAAAAAAAATGGAAATTCTAAATCAACATATGTGCAATTATCAACTGTTACATAGCTGAGTATTTCTACATACTGTATGTACAATATCAGTTATTATAAACCACTATCACACCTACTTCCACCTCTGGCAAACATGATCTTTTTTTGTATTGACCTGAAAATCGATGAACAAAAGCTGAAATGCCATTCCCTGGTAACTGTCTTCTCAAGTGCGCAGAATGGTGCATACATAACTGCGCGGGTTGTCTCGAACATTAATCTTCAAAACAAATGAAAATTTATATTTTTTGGTATTGTCAAACTCAGAGGTCACAAACCTTGGGTGCCATGTTGCATGGATGAATGAGTCCTATATGGTGGCACCTAATATTTGCGGGTTCTAAGTAAGGAACTTGATTCGTGCCACCCGTCCGGCACCCGGAATTTTAAAATTTGAGTACCCCCCGATATAAGGAAATCTGATTTTTGTCCTTCCATGTTGGAGCATGGCATAACTGACTTAGTAACATAATTGAAAATTGACGCCTATTTGTGTCGAGCAATTTAAATATCCACACTAAGCCAGAAAAATTGGGGGAATCACAAGCTACAGTTCATATTTAAATCTGTCTCCTAAAGGACTCGTTCACCGTCAGGGTGCAGCTGTGTTCAAAATGACAGTGGGGATTTATATTCCGTCCATCAAAAATCATTTTGTAAATAACATGGACTTTGGTATTTGGTAATTAAAGTCACTTGTTGAAGACCAGTGCCCTGCTGCCTGTGGCATCACCTTAGCGTTCGTTCTTGACCGACGTTCTGCCACGCATGTGTTGTCATTTTTGTTAGTATTTATTTAGTACTAACCACACATGATATGGTTTTATCATAATCGGATAAAGTCACATAAACGGACAAGCAGTTCGTTCCTGTAATTTTGCATCACCCCCCTTTTACTAGAAACTTAAAAATGTGGCATCAGAAGAGGCACTTCCCCCAGTGGTTCATTAAATAGGGATGTCACTGTAATACTTTACCTAAAGTGTATTATAGGTCTTGATATTACATTCGGAGTAATCAGTTGAGTGTTGAGCACCTTTCCGCTTCTAGAATGTCAGTACATAAATTATGCATATTGTTAATGGGAACAGTTTTATAGTTAGTAATAAATGACTAGCTTTTTATTACATCAACTTTATCAGTAATATGAATTTCCTTGTGTTATGTGCAAAAATTGCGTGAAAATCAGGAGTTCTGCCTTCGTCATAACGGAACGGATGCGACCGTTTCGCAGGATCGTAGTGTCGTCAGCCCAGTGACGTAATGTCATTTCCCAGCAGACATGCCAGCAGCACCATCATGAGAAACTTGTATCTCACTTTGCCGTAGAAATTCTGAAAGGGTGCTGTACTAAATGAGAGTGTGACAGTTGGTATCCTTTCCATGTACAATAACTTCTGTCATTGACACTTAACAGTTTTTCTAGTCCGGTGGCTTTAAAGTGTTATTCATTTTTTGTTCACTGATTGTGAACGTGGTGAACATGCAGTTCAATCCCTTACAGTCCCGTTGCATTCTGTTAAAAGGTAAAACAGTTCGCAATGGAGCTGAGTTTCTGGGACACCTTGTTTCATTTTGCATGCCTTTTACTTGTATTATTATAGGTTACAATTGCTATATCATTCAGTAACTATTCAGACCATATGTTGGGCTGTTAAAATGTGCATTTTGTAAGTGTCAATATTGCAGGTGCAGATGTAAATACACTGGAATCCTGATTAGCCATGATTGGGTTGTCAGTGCACAACTGTTTTTTATTTTTTGGGTGTAAATGCAGGCTGGGGTGAACTGAGCTTCTTTCTGCTTCTCATGTCACACTGCCTGCTTTAAGTGTTTGGAGGGGGGGTTGGGGTGGGGGATAAGTTGCTGTGGTTGAACAGTACTGTCTTCTGTGCCTTACAGTGATGGTGGGGTGTGGAGGTTTTTTTACTCCCACTAGTTGTCATGGTGTGTTAAACAGCTTGATATTTTGTAGATAAACATCCTGAGGTTTGTTAACAGTGATCATGCTGTGTACAACAGCTTGATGGCTTGCAGATGCCACGTCCTCGGCTAAGACGTTCTGATTACTGGTAGCTCATTTCCACTGAAAATGTAACCTTAGCAGAATCTGCCTTAGAGACCAAGTCGAAGCTGTAAACGTCGTTTTTATGTTTTAAAAACTACATTGTTTTCTCTTGGTGTTGAACGTTGCTTTTCTGACAGGTCATTCTCCTTCACTGTTTATTAAATAATGCATTTGTACAGATTACCCATGCCATTCTTCTCCTCCTGGTTGATAGTTTCCCAGGGTTCTGAAATTTTAGTTCACCTTTCTGCCGAGTCCTGCGTAATGCAGCACTCATTACTCACAACATTCCTATGCCATGCTTTTTTTCCATTTCTTATGTGGTTCCCAATCCTACATGTGCTGTCGGAGTTAGACACATGAAATATAATTTCACAACCTGACTGGACACCTTACATCCAACCACTTATGCCCAGCTCAGGCAATTATCCACACACTGCCTGATGTATTGTTGCAGTGGGCCAGTGATATAAAGAGAATGTGTCTTGCCGTTGGACCGTGCTGCAAGTTGTCTTGCACATATGAGCTGTGAAGCGTTATGGTGTGTCCCACACTGATATCAATGCTTGTCTCATGTACATCACATATGTCAGACACAGTTTGACCACAGTGACATTACAGTTGTCAGGAAAATTTCTGATGACTTCGTGGGTCTGAATGACTCACAAAAACATGGGACAACTCCTATCTGTCAAGAGTGTACATCAGTTATGTAAACAAGAAATGTAAACTATCACATAATCTTCTGGGTTTATGCAGTGTTTAGCGGTTGCATGTCGCAACGTTCTGGGGGAACATCAGCGCCTCCGTGTTCACAACGACAGTTCAAGCGGGTGTTGACGGGATATTGTGAAGAAATGTCACTGCTGCAGGACGGTTTGAGGGTGTTTAGCCAATCAGAGCTACAGAAGGCAGGAATAGGGGATAGGATTGTTGCAGGCCCATGGGATTTAAGGTTTTTTTTTAGAAGACGTAAATCATCGTGTTTCACGAATGCAACGGAATGTATTTTGAACTAGTTGTAGCCTTTCTTTCCCCCAAAACAGTTGTGCACGTTATCACCATTAAGAGCTTGAGTAATTGGGATTCTACAAAGTATGGAGAACTGGATTAGTGAGTGCTGGAGGGTTAAACTGAATGCATTCATAAATATTGAGTCACTTATTTTATCTTGGTTTTTGTTTATGTTGCTAGTGATTAAGACAGCACTGAGTAGTTGAAGTGACATCAGTGTGTTAGTCTTGCACTGTATTATGAGGGTTCATCAGATGTAGTCGGTTGTATTTCATGTGATGTATCGCAACTGTTTGTATACGTATTATATATGTATCTTGAGTAAACGGACAACTAGATTCCGGAAATGGTTTATTTCGGAATTGATGCAGTTGTTGAAGGAAATGTAGAGATCACTCAGCAGAAAGAGACATGGTAACTTAACCACTTCACCTGTGAGCATTAAAACATAGGGAAGAACCATGACTTGAATTGGTGTTGTGTTACTAATATCTTATTCCTGCTGAATGATGTAAATCTAAATGTGTTCAGTTTGTGATAAAAACAAAGGGAGTTTAAAGAAACTCTTTTATGCTCAATGGATACTTTCAACAGATTCACGCACGTGGTACGTTTTTTGGAGGGCAGATTTCCTGAGTGCATTATTGTGTGATATCTAATTTCATCAGTATGAAGAAGTAGGTGGTCTATAGATACTGTGATTGTAGTGTTAGTTCGTAAAAGAGTTATTTATTTATTTTGTAGTACTACTGTATTTGTTACATACCCTAATTTTTCATATTTTTCATATAGTAGAAACCTGAGTTTCACAGAGATAATGTATTCGGATTTGGCACACGCCCTGTATGTTATTTAGTGTACAAGCTATGCAGACAAAATATTTATGTCAACATAATCATTTCATTATTGTTCCCATTATTATAGCACAATAAAGAATGGTGAATGAGTGACTTTTGCTAAAGAAGAGTGACCAGGTTTTGTAGCTATGCCCTGAGCTTTGGATGCCAGGACTGTTCCCAAATTTGGATGTTTTGAAGTTACTTAGAATTTGTCAGTAATTCTTTGCTTTTAAATTTATCTTCAAATGAAGCACTGATTGAGGATGGGAGCAATGCCTTTATACTGTAATTTGCAACACTGGTTGGTGGTATGTAACTTGTTATGACAGTTACATCAGTGTTCAGTCCGCACGTTATACATAACTAGTTATGACGCGTGAGCATTCATTCCACACAATGCATAACTAGTTATGAAATATGAGTATCAGCATGTGATACATAACTAGTTATGACACAAGTGCAGACCACACATGATACGTAACTAGTTATGACACGTGAGTGTAGTCTGCACGTGATATGCAACTGGTTACGTCACGATCGTTCATTTCACGTGTAATCCAAACTAATGACACATGAGCGTTCAGTCCTCACGTGATATGTAACCAGTTACGAAACGAGTGCAGCCCACACATGATACGTAACTAGTTGTGACATGTAAGCGTTCATTTCACACGTGATTCATAACTAGTTACGACACGAGTGTTCAGTCCCCATGTGATAATGAAGCTTTATGATGGTGTTACGCTATTTCAAGTACATAACAATGCAGAATGGAAGAACTCAGGAATATAGAACATTTGTAGAGTGTAGGCTTGTTGATAAGGTAAGGGTAATTCACATAGAGATGCTACTGAATTGATAGTAGATTCTTATAGATTCTGTGGTTATACAACAGCTGCCTGGCAGATAGGCCTATCATGGTGGAGAGCAGTGACAGTAAAACCCAAAATTCCAAAGAATATGGGAGGTGGAAGACAAGGTTATCTTGTATATTTTGTTACTGATAGAATAAGTGAAGTTGAATTTCAGTCTCATTTACAACGAATACTTGACATGTACATAGCTGTAGAACCATACTTATATGATACAAGCCAAGTAAAATACATAAGCAGTGTACTTCTTCATTCAAATGTATATGTACTTCCATGTTTATTTAGTAGAAATTTGACACTATCATTTAAGAGAAGGGAGGCTTTTAAGCACTAAAAACTTTAAATCAACTGGAAATTCATTTTGCCATCCGTGATTAGGGGATTTAAAAACCCCCGGAATTGTAGGACTTGTGGCTGGAATTTGATGTGGATGTAATTATGTTGGTACTGAGCAGATGCAATACTCAGTCAGCTGAACTTCATGAATCTACTGTTCCAGCAGTACAGTGCATAGCCAATGGAGGTTAATAGTTACTGATTTTGTTACTCTTACAAGTAAAATTCTGTTCTGAACAGGAAAGCTCTGTAATAAAAGTGAGTCATGTTAACCACAAGAAAGGTTATGTTAACTGTTGGAAATTATAAAAATTGTCTGTGCTGTTAAAATAAATTGGAATTGTAAGGTTTCATCCTTCACAGAATATAAAATGTATTGTTCTTCATGGAAAGCTGGTTTGGCACTGTGGGGTAAAGTGATATATATTCACTTTATTATGCAGGGTGAGTCTCGCTAGAGGCCCCAAACTATTGTCTATAAAAAATTGTTATTGAGATAATGACTTGAGAATTTATATACACATACCAGGAACGGTGCAAAACAGGACCTGCTAATAATCGATGCTGAAACTGGTCTCCTTTCACATCCAAGCACACTTGAATGCGTTTCTCCAAATTCTGGAATACTTTTCCCAAAGTGTTGACGTTGACGGCTTGAATCTCTTGGTGTATAGCGTCTTTTAGTTGTTCGATTGTGCGGGGTGTATTTTTGTACACTTTGCCCGTCAGTAGGCCCCGAAGAAAGAAGTCGGCAGGCGTTAGATCGGCTTCCCCTTTTTAACCAATTTCTGGATGCAACACTTCGATGGTGCACGTCTTTCACCAAATTCCGTTCGAAATGCTGTCTGGCATGCTTTAAATGAAACCTGTTTGCCAGTATTTATGAAAAAGAAACTCGCGCTGTTCGACTGTATACACAGACAATAGTTTGGGGCCTCTAGCGAGAGACTCACCCTGTATATATTTCAGTCAACACAACTGTATAATAAAAGTGTAAGTTAAGGCAACATGTTTCGACATAAAAAGTCGTCAGGCTAAGCTAAGAATCATTAAGCTCTTTAGCCTGATAACTTTTTAAGTCGAAACATGTCGCTTTAACCTGCGCTTTTATTATTCAGTTGTGTTGACTGAAATATATATATATATAATAAAGTGAATATATAGAATCAATACACAACGGGATGACTTCGTTCAAAAAGGTAAAGTGATGATTTAACACAAAATGTTTGAAATCTAGCCATTTTTTATAAAATGATAAATCGCAAGTAAGGATGTTTTACCCTCATATCGCTAATTTGCGACGACAGTGTCACAACTCAAAATCTGTGATTTTTTCCAGTTGAAACATGTATAAAGGTTGTGAAGTGCTATGAGTGCAATGACGACACAGCTGCTATCCAGTGGCGAGTTCTGCAAACAGCGTTATGACACTATACCTGTTAAAAGTGCATCTGTGAACGTTTCTTTCTATACCAGTAACTAAAAAATGCCAAATTTTTGAGTTGTGACACATTTGTCGCCAACGAGCGATATAGCGGCACACAACTGAAACCCAAATTCTTTTATTTTCAGTCAGGTTCCTCAGTATGCCTTTGTGTCGGTCGTCAGACATTCATGTTCGTGGGCAGGTGTCCTCAATTATGTGTAAATGGAATGTATTCTGATAACTTTTAACACAAGTAGAGACAACTTCATTTTATCCTTATTGATAAATGGTAATGTGACCTTTTTTACTTGAAGCTTTTGAAAATCTTATAATATTTGATCTGCAAACAGCATATTTGGTATGTAAGTACACTGTTCCGAATTCGTTGTGAAGGACTTACGAAATTTATAATGAGATGTTGAGTACAGTGAAATGTCCATAAAACTAGCATTGATAGATGTAAATTAAAATTTAATATTTGCAACGTGTTTTTCATTTCATGGCTAGCTGTCTCACGGACTTCAGATTCACATTTATCTGTTGAGTCGTAAGCTCCTTTGGATGTGCCTGCTAACACCAGGTTCTACCAGTACTCATCCACAATGACTGTCTCACAAAAGATGTGGCATATCATTTCTTTTATTATTGAAGGTTTATTGAAAATATCCGTTGGTCAGATGGAACTCACATTAGGCATGCACATATATGTAGCCATGTGAATGGAAGCAGTATGTCTAATGATACCGAAATTTACACCCTCCCTTATCACATCCAGTTTTTATGGCGTAATATTGTTACGCGTTCCTTCACATTGAAAAGAAGATACTGATAAGCTGCATTGTGTTACAGTAACATGAAATAAACCCTAACATAAGAAACTGTAATCAGAAGAAAATGTGAGCCCGGGTAAGGCTGACATGATGGCGGCTGTATTGGCAGATCAACTGTCATGTATTTTGATGTTATGCTGACCGTACATCTCAGTATATTTGTCTCAGTAATTAACCAACTTGATGCACAACATTTTTGTTTTACAGTAAGTTTATTTCATGCCTCTATGTGTTTTGAGTGCATGTGCTCATCATCAGGAGCTCAAAATTGCATTACACAGCCTCTAGTATTATCACACTGAAACAAGTGAGTGGTCTAAAATTACTAAAATACAATTCTATAAATACGAGCAAATAGTAGTAAAATTTATATGTGAATTTTTCGGGTGTGGTTACTGTGTATTACTTACTATAAACATGTTATGTCATGTATAGGTTATGTCTATCCAGTTTTTAAACTTATTATAAAGGTACTATGTCTATTTACATTTATGTTTGCTTAGTCTATCTAGCCATAAAATCGTATAAATTGTTGATTAGTTGTATCTATAAGGTTATGTTTGTCCAGTTGTTAGAATTGTTAAAAATACGATGTCTATTTACATTACCTATCTAAAAAAGTTGTGTTTATCTAGTTATTAAGATTGTGCAGTGTCTATTTGCTTTACATTAATTGTTGAATCTACAGAAAATGCAACTTGACTGTTGTTAAAACATGCTTACCCCATGGGTGGCCGCCTCGTGCACAGGTTGAGAGAGTACTGCACGAGACGGCACCTGTAGGGTAAGCATGTTTTAACAACAGTTAGGTTGCATTTTCTGTAGATTTGCTCATATTTATAGAATTGTATTTTAGTAATTTTAGACCACTCGTCTCAGTGTGATGATTCCGGAGGCTGTGTAATGCAATTTTGACCTCCTGATGATGAGCACAAGTGCTCGAAATATGTGAAGGCATGAAATAAACTTATTGTGAAACAAAAATTTTGTGCATCAAGTTGGTTAATTACTGAGACAAAAAAACTAGTTTGACAGTGGTGCTAGTTTGAGGAGGTCTGTCTCTTGCTAGGTTCTTCCCCCTAGCCACCACAGTATGTAACGCACACATGCAAGCAACACTCTTTTGGATATTCAAAGCTGAGGTGTTATATACAACGCAAGGTTTGCATCTTGTTTTTGAGATCCTTGACAACAACTTCATTCGTTAGGTTATCTGATGGCAGATGATTTGCTTTGTGGGTCGAGTGTGGAGCTGCTGTCATTTTTCAAATTATGGTAGTGTCAGAATTTTATATTTTACTATATATATTCTTACCTTACCTGCACTGTCTCTTTCATGTCTGGAGGGGTAAAGTCAACCTGTTCCTTTGCAGTACAATTCATCCCACACAGTGGGCTGTCCCGGTTGTGTAATGCCAAAGGATGTGTACAGAATGTGTGTATTGTTTACAATTAATAATCTTCAGAAAGGTAGCTCTATAATTTAGTTATGAAGTGGGTCAAGCAGCTTTACCTTATAACCAGTATAGGCATAAATTTAGTACGCAGCAGTCAGTATAGTTAAAATGAAAGCAAAACAGTGGAGGTGCTCCTGTGCTCAATGAAGCGTCACCACAGCACGAAGGAACATGAAGAAATATATAGCTCCATGCTGCCTTATCCTTGGCACACTAGGCAAAAGTGATACATGTATTTTGTATTCATAGAAGTTAAAATGTATGGTAGAAGTGTATGGAATAGTGAATTATAGGCTGCTTGGAATTACCCACCCAAGTTATCGCTTCCACTATCACAGATAATGGCGAAAACTGTGTCCGTACAATAAGAACCAACTGGATGCACTATTTACTTCCGGTTTATTTCAATTATTAACCTCTACATGTTTCAAGCAGGCTTACTGCTCATCAGGAGGTACTGCTTTGTATATACAGCAGTTGGTATCTGTCATGCGTTTATGTTGACTGGTTATTTGGCAGGATCGGGATGGAACTTGATCCTATTTGTGTACTTGCTTTCATTAAGTTCTCCAAAGATGCCTACCTGTTTATTTAAGTTAAACCGTTTCCTGACCTGCAGTCAACTTAGCTTCTTGAGATTATAATTTTCCACGTCAAACTTCAGTGCTATTTTTAATCACTGCCAGTCTCTCCCTCAGTTTTGCAAAAAGCAGATAGTGATCAGTATCACAGTCAGGTCCCATGCAATATCGTACATACAGTATAGCTGTATGCCATCTCTTTTTCACATGTGGACAGACTCATCGAGTCTTCCCATCAGGAGAGGTCTAAGTGTATGTATGATTGTTTCGATGCGGGAACGTCGTTATCTTAGCAACTACATTTTTCGATGTGGCAATGTTTACTATTCTAACACCACAATTCCCATGTTGTTTCATATAGCAGTTACTACTCTCTGGTCAACAATAATGTTCCCGTGCATGAGTACTGACGTCGAAGACTAGCAAGGGACTCTGGAATAAGTAAGCTTAGGAGATTTCGGTATGGATAGTAATCTGCGACCACTATGCCAATTGTTGTTTGAAAGTTTCATATAATTTCTTGTCTTTTCCCACAAGAGGTTACGTCAAGCTATATTACACCCGGCCGAACACACGGAACTGAGCTCGAGCAAAGATACTCTACACACGAGAACGAATGATAATCCGTGCCTGCAGATCGGCTGGGACGAAATACAGAAAACGGTATCTCTGATCGGAATTACCTGTATGATAGTTCGATCCTCGAATCGTTAATGTATCGAAATTAATTTTTACGATATTGTAAGATGAGTAGAGGTTGGCTTATGATAGATTTGTTTCAGGTATTTGGTAAAGATGCATTCATTTCTCAACAGTCACAAATCGATGGCTGTGAAAACAAAGCGTTTCATTAGTGGTAAGTGTAATATACCGTTAGAGCAAAATTTAATTTCTCAATGATGCAATGATATTTGCATGTCACAACCACGAAACTGGTGATTATAGCATGCGTTTAAAAGTTGATTGCTTATGGTTGGTGTTATTTTTTCAGTTGGCTGCCGATGTCAACACTGGAATTCGCAATGTGTTTACATACACGGTAAGCGGCTGCATAGTCCATACCAAATTTCATTGTCACCGTTGTCCACCGTTTTCAATTCAGGTAGCAGCGGTTATGGAACTCGGCAAAATGTTATACAGCTTAACGTGATACGTGCATCAAACTGTTACGTACAAGACAGTGCTTTAATTCCATTTAGCCTGTCACGTAGTGGCATGGTAGTTGTGAGACATCTGTATGTTGGGCATCGGTTGTACGACAAAGAACCCTTAAAACCTTCATCTAAAGTTGAAGAAACAGTTCAAGCCTTGAAGGAAGACTTGAAAGATAAACCTTCTGTTGCTGTTGCGACAGAGAAACCTCCACTTCTGACAAGAATTAAGAAGAAGGTGGTTGATGAAGCACTGCACTATTATCACGGTTTTCGCCTTCTTTTTATTGATATCAATGTATCAAGGAAGTTGGTGTGGAGAGTTCTAAATGGGAAGTCTCTTACTAGACGGGAGCATAGACTGGTAATTACAAAATTATTTAATTTTTTGGGTAGGGTCTTTAAGAATTTTGCAATGTGTACTTGGAAAGAAATTGTTGAAATTGGTGAGTCATAGAGTTCCAGTCATGCTGTGATTTTAAGAGGCGCTAACTGTGGTTTTTCTTGTGACCATTAGTTGATTTTTTGGTAAACATACAGAACAAGAGAGGCAAGAATGTTTTCCTTAGGATTTTTATAATTCTGTTAAAGAAAGCTGCAACTTACACAGAAGTGTCTAGTAAAGACTTGGGAGATCTGGAGAGAAAGTGGGGGCACATTTCAAAAAGTAGACTTTAGCCTTTAGACGCCTAATGTCAACTATAGTGGTCGTACCACACGGCTAACCTCTAAAGTTGCATTTTATATATTTATTCAACAAATATAGGTATTGAATATTTTGAACATGGTATATACTCTCCGTTTTTTTCCTTCAAAATGCAGTTTGTTTCATAATTCTAACATATTTGGTTCCTGTATTATTAACATTTTATATACAGGATGTGCTAAAATTTAAAAAATAATTCCGGCGCCAAAAGGTTAAACATATGAGCTGCCACTGATACACACATGCTTTAAGACAGCTAAGTAAGACCCATATGCAATTGTACGTTCATCATATTTTGATCAGCACTGAATGAAACAAATATGATGTGCATGTGCGAAGCAGTAGGGAATGGTATTAGGAAGAAAGGCTGTGTACCACATGCAATCAGTGGCACACTGTCTGTGGAAGATTCACAAAATTTGCTGTTTGTCAGCAGTATTCCACATTTTTACAACATTTCAGACATTTCCAAGCATATGCCTGGTGGATTTCTGCCAACATACATACAAAACCAAAGGTAACAAACACTGAACTCGCTGACCATTGGTGTAGGTTATGTCAATTGCATTATTGCAGTGATGCCCCCACTTATATCTGTCACCCTTGTGTAGATGAACAAGTTTCATATTGCCTGTGACAGCTGTTAGTGACTGATAACTTCATAATTATTTCTAAAAGCGTGTGTTTTTTTACTGTGATTCATGGACTTTGCCATATTCTTCCCTCTTGTGTGTACTGACGAACATACGACTTTCATGGTCATTGTTCATAAACTTAAGAGCATAGAGTACATCATAAATGTTCCTGTACACAAAATGAAGTAGGTGATTAGACAGGACACATTTCATTTTTCACAGCTTCTTATTACGGGTTTATGAACATACAGAAGTAGACCACGTTTTTTGGCTTAACTTTTATGTCCTGTATTTGGGTTTGTTATGAGAGAGCAAGTAGAGGAATTTCTGCTTCATATATATATATATATGTATGTAATGGATATGGAAGGGTTGATATCTTAGTAACTTTACAAAATTTGTAGTGTATGACAAAGGTTAAAAATTCCAGGGTGCAAGATTGCCCTGGTGACTAAATTTTGTAGAGCTGCAGCTAATATTTGTTGGTCCTCAGTACGTAACATGCGTCATGTCACACTCCAAGCACCTAGATGTTTAGGAAAATCTGTGCACCGCTGGGTGCATGAATTCTTTCATATAAATTGTCAGTTGTTACAAATCCTGATGTAGTCTATGTAATCTTAAAGTTTGTTATGTGTGTCTCACGTCTTTTTGTATGGCTTTTAACCCTTTAAATGCCCAGTTAAATCCCATCTGTAAGCCCCAGCTCACCGGATTATTCTGCGGGGCATTTAAATTTGCTCATGCTTTTAAAAAGACCTGACTAAGTGTTTAAACACAAATGTGTCACAGGACACCTTTCATGATTGATTCGGTGCTGAGACATTGTGCAGACAATAAAAAGAGAGGCCTGTAAATGTTGCCAAACGTAGGTCACCAAATAGTACACGTTTAAAATTGCTGGCATTAC
>Ga0131853_10007311_pt1 | contig 19963 bp, 14 predicted proteins | sample TergutLab28metaG_FD_92764 | JGI IMG/M metagenome (GOLD analysis project Ga0131853, IMG submission 92764) | Labiotermes labralis P1 segment gut microbial communities from Petit-Saut dam, French Guiana - Lab288 P1 (version 2) (version 2) | ecosystem: Host-associated > Arthropoda: Insects >... | reverse complement strand
CATCCTAATATTATCCACCCATCTACGCCTAGGTCTCCCCAGTGGTCTCTTTCCCTCCGGTTTCCCCACCAAGACCCTATACACCCCCCTCTCCTCCCCCATACGCGCCACATAATTTTATAATTTTGCACTATATATATTGATGAAATAGGTGGGTTATGCAGCATGCACATGGAGACGAGAGTTGTATACAGGATTCTGGTGGAGAAACCTGATAGAAAGAAACCGTTTTGAAGACATAGGCGTAGATAGACGGACAATATTAAATCGGGGTTACAAGAAATCGCATGAGAGGTGGTGGATTGGATTGATCTGACTCAGTATCGCGAAAAGTGGAGGCCTCGTCAGAATATAATAATTATCCTTCGCGTTCTATAAAATAAGACAAATTTCTTGCTTTGCTGAGGAATTAGTAGTTTCTTAACGAAAAACTGTGTTCCGCGCAGTTGTTTTATTAAATGTTGCTAAAGCATTTCATATCCCGTTTTACTGGAAATCCTGAGAAGCGATACATTACGGAGCACGTGTCAGTGACTTGTGTGTTTCCTGACACGTGATAAGTGCTGGTCTGCAGCGCAGAGCAACGGTCGGTGCGTTGTTCTCAGTTGGTAATTTAGCAGCGAGTAAGTTGAACAGGAACGTGGCACAATTTGGTGGGTCGAATGAAACTTCTGCAACAACCACATTTTTCACTACATTTCATAGGGATGAATGATACTGACCTCTCTCACTGGCTCATAACACCGAACCTAATTTTCGAGGCTTCGTTGTAGCTAGACGTTTGATTTTCCTATGGAACGGCCCGAACTTCCAGAGACGGCATTTCAAAGAGTGAAAGGCAGTTCCCAGAATTTCGCCAAGCGCGCCTTCTTGATCACTCTCGGTTTCGCAAACTCGTAAATTACAAATCCCTTTGGGTCCGCTCGTCCTTTGAAACAACTTCTGTCGCCGCCTTGCAGCTGATTGAGGGATTTTAACCCCATCTGCAATGCGCAAATATAACCAGTCGCCCCTGTGCACAGAATGAAGATGTATGGGTACGAACCACGCCAGCTGAAGAATGCTGGTCACAGGACACATCTGGCGGAAAACATGGACCATTGAATGGTTTGGCTGAAAACAGGGACCAGTGGCGAGTATGAGAACATGGTATTGAAATTTATCTCAGTATTTAACCAACTTGATGCACAAAATTTGTTTCACAATAAGTTTTATTTCATGCCTCTACATGTTTCGAGCACATGTGCTCATCATGAGGAGGTCAAAATTGCATTACACATCCTCTGGTATCATCAAAACTAAAGGTGGCCGTCTCGTGCACGGGTTGAGGAGTCCTCTCTCACACCTTTAGGTGTGATTATACCAGAGGCTGTGTAATGCAATTTTGACCTCCTGATGATGAGCACATGTGCTCGAAACATGCACAGGCATGAAATAAAACTTACTGTGAAACAAATTTTGTGTATCAAGTTGGTTAAATACTGAGATAAATATACTGAGATGCACGATCAGCAAAATGTGAAAAAATGGTATTGAAAGCTGATGGTCCTTTCTGGGGTTACTGCACCATGCAGTACATGAGTGTTTAGACTTTTAGGGAGGAAAGTAGTAAATCCATCTACAGGATGACTGAATGTGGTTTACGTGAGTGCAGTAGTGGTTGGGAGAAAAAGTGTCTGTTATGTGGGAAAGTTGTAGGATGTCTAGCTAATCAGTGCACTGGGAGGACGAGAAGGATACGGCCAGTTACGGGCCGACAGAAGTGTCCCACAAGAACAGCGGTTTTTGCTGTGTACCAGCTCTATCATTTTCATCCTCCCTCCACTGCTCTGATTGGCTAGATTACCTGCAACTTTCGCATACAACCGACAACAATCCTTTCTTCCCATCCACTTCGTCATACAGGTAAACAAGTCACCCTGGAGACTGAGGCAGTACGTTTCCCTGAAACGTCCTAACATTGATCTACCGTGGTGCTGATAAGTCCTTAGCCCGACCAGGAAGGAAACAAGCTCGGAAGCATGTAAGGGACGCGCGCGATTTCAACAAAATCGTGACGCGAACTGTCATCAAGTTTCTTTTCCTGCAAGGCAACGCGCTGAAAGAAATTCACGCACTCCGATAGAAACATTAGGTTGTTTCCTTCCTGGTCGGGCTAAGGACGTATCAGCACCCCTGTATCGCACAGTGGATAAGCCCAAAAGAAGATCAGCTTATAACCAACAGTCGTGAGAACCTCAGTAAATATGACGAGAAAAAAAACTTCAGTTTCCTTCAAAAGCTACATTCGGTGACGAATAGACGGTGACATTCGGAAGGAGGGCTCGCTCTGCTGAGTGAGATAATTATTCGTTGAGCTAGTTACAGAACGAAGCTCTGAATATTACAATGAGCTCAAGCGGCAGCCATTTTACCTTCTATTCCGAACGTGCGTTGGCATGGCCTCTCCTTCCTGAAGATCTTCAAAGATGTCCTTATTATTTCTAAGTAAATTCCAACATAAAAAAATAGGTCAAGCCTGCTTCCTTCCACATTCGGTCCCATCTGTTGCTCACCATGAGAAAATCATCCACGCTATATATTCTGAGTTGTTCTCCCCCCCCCCCCGCCCCCAGTGGCGCAATACCCCAAACCGATCCTATGCCTCTTCTTTTGAAGTTTCTGGACAAAACACACAATTTGACACACACACAGAGCAGGTAGGACTCCTCTGAAAGAGTGACCAGCTCGTCGCAGAAGCCGCTACATACACAAAACACACAACAAACACAAGAGACGAACATCCATGCGCTCATTCTAACAGGTGGCCCCAGCAAAAAAGCGGCCGCAGACCGACGCCGTAGACCGCACGGCCACCGGGATCGGCTGTAGTCTGAGTTACTGACGTGAAATTATTTCTGTGCACGCCATCAAGTCATTTGAGGGAGTGGCTTTACAGCTACAATCAATCCTAACCCCGGCACTAGATACAGATATGTGGTTACATTCACGTCCCGGCCGCTTTACCCCAGGAGAAAGATCCTCCGCTCCTCGCTGGGTAGGTGGCTGGCGGAAGTCCCAGAGCTGATGCGGAGGCAATGGAGAAGAGAGAAACCAGCTATTCTTACCAGGAGAGGAGACTGAGAGCGACGTTATACTCGTAGAAGGCAAAGGTAAAGCTCAACCTAGAATATGCCACGAAGGCCCAGTTGTGAAGTAGGTGTATAGCTCTACTCTTTCCTAAACTTCGGCGCTAGATGGGTGTAGGTGGTCAACGTCACGTCCCGGCCATTTTAAGCCCCGAGAAAGACCCAGTACCCACTGTATAGGAAGCTGGGTGGGCCCCAGGGCCGGCCTGGACGGGTGCGCAAAATCTCGCTCCCACCGAGATTCGATCCGCGGACCGACCAGCTCGTAGGGAGTCGCTATACCGATTGAGCTATCCCGGCCCACGCAACGTTACATAAACTAGAAAAATACACGGGTCAGTTGCTTTACCTTGTAGCTCCCGACAGCATGGGCCCCATCATATATGAAGAGATGGTCATTGCAGTCCAGCTGTAGGAGGTCAAACCGGAGCATGAAGCGCTGCAGGATGGAGTGTGTCTGGAAGGTGATGACGCAGTCCAGGTTCCGTTCGTTCTGTGACTGCAGCATTGCGCCGTCTATCTTCCGGTACTGAAGCGCCAGGAAGTGGTTCTTGCACTCCGACGACATGTGGTCTGAAACGAGAGCTCCGCATCAAAATTTCTATCCCATCTGAGAGTTGAAACTCTCCTAATTAATGACATAATTAAGGTTGCCATTGCAGTGCTGCTGAAAAAATTATTCACAAGTCAGGCAGTCCGAGATGACTTCTTGACATTGAATATGAAGGAAGTTAAATGCTTCAAAAATTATTTATTTATTTACCAGAATACACGGCGTAACATACAAAGAGGTTTTTACTTCCACTTAAACAATATTTAAGAAGTTAGTTCTGACGTCACAGATGTCAACTCTGTGTACAAAATTCCAATCAATTTTTTAAGCTCATGGTTCCGTGCATCTTGATTCAATGTTATTAAAAATTCAACCAGATGCAACTGTATGCAGATATTTATTTACTGCAAAGTCACTCTACATGTTTCGGGTGTCACAGCACCCATCATCAGGAATACTAAAAACTGTAACCGCAGCCTCTGATACAGGTCATAATACTGGTACAGCTACTTCCCTCCAACGTGGCCCGACCGGACCACGTTGGAGGGAAGTAGCAGTGACTTTGAAGTGAATAAATATCTGCATACTGTTGCAGCTGGTTGGATTTTTATTAACATTAAATTCCAATCAGTCAATGCACTTGGAGCAAAGAAAGAATTAAACCTCCCTTGTTGACATAAATTGCAGCAAGTTCAATACATAAACATCTGGACTTGCAAGTAAAACAAAACATCTATCACACGTAACACAGTTCGCTATCCGTCAATATTTTCATCCTCATATTACAATGTTCGAATAATAGGTTCTAATAGACAACAATGACTTCTATGAAATTTCAAGTGCAGTGTAAAGGAATATTATTAAATTGTCTCTGAAGCTTGATTGACAACAGCTGATGAATAACAGCATTTAGCATTCTGTAGGAAACTTCATAAAGCTTCAGGTGTAGGTCAAGAAAGTTGGATATTAAAGCAAAGAGATGTGAAAATTAAGAACACCGGGTTCTCTTCAATTTTAATTACAAGAAAGGAGGCCATAAGCTAATAGAACAGACTGAAGAGAACACGCTTAAAAACGAAAAGAAATTTGGACGAACAATTCGCCTGAAGCATGCTACAAACACTAATCTAACTCTCGATTACCAAACTGAGAAGAAGGTGGTGGTAGAAGCAATGAAGTAAATGGACGAAATGTAATGAAACCAGAAGGGAAAAGAGGAGGGACATAAGAAAGGGGAATTAAAGATAATGTAGAAGAAAAGTCAGAGAGCGAGAGATATTAGCAGACACAAAGAAAAAGCAGAGACGTTAGAAGGGGTAAAAGAAGTCTCCGTGATAGAATGACTAGAAGGGACAGAGTTCCAAATTAAAGAGCGGGCAGGCCACATCCTTTGCGCTAAGATGAGTGAATGGAAGAGCCTGAGAGAGATGTGTGCAGTAGAGACGGAATTCTGCTCTGAGAGGAGACAAAATATCATATAAACTTTGCTTGATATCCGAAAGCATCGTAATGTCTGGGTCTGGTGGAGTTTCTGTTTACCTGTATCTGTGTTTTAATGCTACTAAAACACAGATAATATTAGACAGAAAACAAACTTCAGTAAATGAAAACTGGAGATACAGAAGTAGAAAAGCTTATTTTTTGTTTTCAGTGTATTTCATAAAGGGGGATTGCTCGTGTTGTGCCATGTTATAGAATATTCAAAATCGCCTCGTTCAGTGGCGCGTTCTGGCGAAAACACTAAAAACCTTTGGGTCCAATAAAAATGCGGGGGATTTCTTGACTAGCTGAGGACCTGTTAGCTACTCAAGAAGGACTGTGCTCCGTGGAGTTGGTTAGTTAGTTGAAATTTCGCTTTTCAGCCACACCTTTAATTATTAAGTTTTCATTGGACCACAATGTATAACAAATGGATATTGAAAGGTCGGCTTGTCAGTAAATACCTCAACGTTTTATTGATGATAACTTGACGAGCTGTAGAAGTCAACAGTCGTTAATGCAATCCGTCATTACACGTAAGGTCACAGTCGAGATGGTGATCTGTGCTAAGAACAGTAAGTACTGCGCACCAAAAAAAAAAGAAAACAATTTTATAAACACACCAACGAGCCAGTATCACGATACGTTTCGTTTCGAATATAGTCAGTAGAATTGGCAAGAGAGCTTGATGAGAAATTAATGCGAGTTTAGAAACTTCTTTGAAAATTTCCGTATATTTTATACGCATATTGAATTTATTTTAATCCCGCTGGCATTTCGTCTTTGATATTTACAGTTATAACGAAGGGCCATAACAGAAGAGATCTCTTCGAACATATAGGTGTAGGTATGGGGGATAACATTAATACGGATCAAAGGTATAGGGTTGAACTGTGAACTGGGTGCATGGTTTTAACACGGGAAATACTTCTGAAGAATGAGATGAGACGGAGGGACATGTGGCTGGTGGGGGGAAGAAGAAAAGTGCGTACAGGGATTTGGTGGATACACCAGAAACTGGCGGAAATGACAGAATAACCTAACATTGAAGTACTTTCGTGTAACCATTGTTGCAGTGGAAAAGCAATTATTATTGCATATTCGGAGTGTGTGTGTCTGTAGTCTGAGGTATCCAGCATGCGATGCGCATGCGCCATATTGTCATCGGTGGTCTGGCTCTACAATATTTTTCCACATTATCTTTTAAATGGCACGATTTAGAAAAAAAAAGTTATTGAACATGAAATCTGTGTTTTGATTTTCTCTAAACTTTTGTCTGAAACATTTCTCATTCTCAGAAAAAAAATGAGAGGAATATGATCAAAAATTATATTGGTCTTAAAGTAAAGTACCCGTTATTCTTGTCAGATTTTAATGCAACTTTAATTGCTTCGACAGATTTTCGGAAAATACTCAGATATCAAACTTAATGAAAATCCGTCCGATGGGAGCCGAGTTGTTTCATGCGGACGGACGGACGGAGAGACATGAAGAATCTGATAAGCGCTTTTCACCATAATTCGAAAGCGCAAAGAAATTGTTTCAAGAAATAATTATGGGCGACGTGGACTGGAATGTTGTAGGTAATGGGCTCGTATGGACGTGCGGCATAAGACGCCCATCCACATCCAGGCTCATTCTGAACAGCCTACGACTTATACATAACACACACGACATGCTGCCACAGCACCCAATTAACAGAACGAAGTAATTTATCTCAGTAATTAACCAACTTGGTAAATAAACTGAGATGCACGGTCAGCAAACGTCAAAAAAAAAATAACGAAGTAAATCACTGAATGTTTTTAAACTATAACTTTGGCAAGGAACAATGTACGCTCCCTGAGGATGATCGTATGATCGAAACATGTAGGAGCGTTTAAAGTGTTTTAATGTGAATTTTATATTAAATAACATATATATGTGCATTTGTTGGTGTGTTAATTAAACAAAAACTACATGTTTCGGCCAACACTGGCCATCATCAGGTTTTATCCGAAATTATGTGCTAAAATGAGTGTTTATACAATGTGCACCCCGCGTGTCAATGTTGAGATCTCATCATCTACGTGTCGGGCGAAGTTTATTCCTTATGGCCTACGCGTGGATTTATTAGACATACATTAGTTGTGTTATTGACTGTAGTTAACCCACCTAATAGTGAAAATCTTACGTTGTCTCCAGGACGTTTAATCTCAAAGTGCTGGAGTCAGTGGTACATATTCTCATACCCTATCCTACCCTTCTTTACATATTGAAATCAAAAATATTTCTCGTCCCAAGTCAGCCATAAGTTATGAACGCATATGCTGATCGCGTAATGGACACTGCACATACAGTCGAATTTCGTAATAGTTTTGTTACGTAACTTTTACATATAAATTATGAGACATAATTTAGTTGTAAAAATAAGAACTCGTTTTATCTAACGCGGTTCTCTGTTTTTCTTTTCAAGTGTTAACGAACGTTAGTCTGATGATCCTTTCGGATCGAAACAGATTGGTAAAATAAAAATAGCAGTTATTTGTGTCAACGGTTTGTACTCAATGTACTGACTAAACTCAGAAGAACACAACGAGATGTATAGCTTTTAATTGTAAACCTTACTGTCCGTAATAGATCTGACTACGTATGTACAGGGTCCAATCGTGGGCCCTGTCAACACCCAGACGAAAGAACGGATTCTCTTCCAGACAAGTTGGGCGACTACTAGCTTCACAAGTAGGTCTTCGTTGCATAAATTTCTGTTAGTTTCCTAGTGTTACGCTCGTAAACTGACGGCCCTCTTTGCCATAGATTATGCTGAAGCATGCAACTTGGACATTTGCCATAGCTACTGCAAGAATCACCGTACTGCAGAGAGCTGAACAGAACCGCCAGCAGGTAATATTTACAGGTCAAGGGATAATGATACGCTAAGCAGGCACTGTTTTCTAGTTTCCGTAACGGTACAACCATTTTGACTGTGGACGTCACAACACAGTAACTTATCGCACAAATTTCTTCCTTGTGTTTATTGGACCGTGCATCATCTTGATATTTGAATAAAGAGAGACCAACTAGATGTCACTTGCTATATTATTTCATTATTTACTGCTCAACATGTTTCGGATATTAATACATCCATCCACAGGAGCTTGCGAATTATTTGTTGAGTTATTTCATGGGTTGTATTGCTCTGGTTCGATGTGTGTTGGTGTTACGGTGTTGTTTGGCTGGGGTGGTGTGGTATCCTTAGGCAGGCTTCAGCCTGAGATAAAAAGTACCTCCATTTGTTGGTCTTATTGTGTAGATTGGATTAAAAGTAGATAATGCGAAGAGGCAGGGACTGCGGTAGCACAGTGGTTAAGGTGCTGTGTTACAAATCGGAAGGTCGCTGGTTCGATCCCAGCTAGTGTCATTGGAATTTTCATTGACATATAAACCCTCCGATCGCACTATAGCTCTGTGGTCGACTCAGCCTCTAACAGAAATGAGTACCAGGAGCATTTCCTGGGGGTAAAGGAGGCCGGTGCGTAAGACTGACAACCTTACCACCATCCTGTGCCGTTGTCATGTAATCTGGGAACCCTACTTTCCTGGAACACTCTGGGCCACTCCAGGCCTGTAACGGGACTGTTTTATACAATATCAAATAGTGTAAGTCAGCACAACCACTTTATTACTTAAGGTACTTACATAAGCTACATGTTTCGACTATAGATTTGTCATCTTCCGGCTTATTTAGTCATTTGAGGCACAAGATGCAATACACACTTTGGGATCCAATCGTGTTTACATCCACGGAATACAAAAAATTAAATTATTTGTCTCAAAGGGTGTGACGCGTAAATTGTATTTACAACAGTGGGATACATAAATTGGATCATTTGTCTCGTAAAATGTGTTACACAGATTGCGTAATAAAGAGTTAAAATATATAAAATTCTTAAAAAGTTATATTGGTCTTCACCAATTTACAAATGTAAGTCCCGTTACCGTCTGGTTGTTTTTGGAGCTATGGGATACTGTATATTTACTGGTGACGTCGGAGTACGTATTTACCTTTAACTTTACTGTGAAGAGGCGGACTCTCGGAGCTTGCTACGCTGAATAGCAGCGATATTTACTCTGGCCATTTCCAAATGACGTGTCAACTTCATCTTCCAAGGACCAAGGAGTCTTGCAGAACTAACGGTTTGGCATCCACATTGTGGAAATCTCAAACCTTTGCAACCTGATCTCTGTATCATTAACCATGAACAGACCAGAATGTTTAGTGCAGCTTCACTGTATTGTTACTCAGTACATCAAATGTGCAGTAGTACAATTATTATATTTAGGGGAAAAATTAGGAATATTAATCTAAGAAAATGTGGGTTTAAAGCCACTGACCAGGAAATGTTTCCAGACCAAGAAATGTTTACAACGCAGGCGTTAACAGGGTTTTCTTACGAACGCCCTGTAAACCAGTAAGTCACCCATCCGTCCAAGGCTTGTGCAAAAACTTCGAGGAATGCATAAGATGGCGGAAACAGCACTGTCTTGCAGTTCTACTGTTTAGAGAGCCCCGAGTTTAGGAGACGACACGCCACATAACGGTCTTCGTAGACAAATCTACGTTGGTGAAAGCTGCGATTTGGAGATTTGAATTTTACACTGGTTGAGCATCCATCATCACCGCTACGGAAAACCTGAGGTGCAGAATGTCTTGTACATCAAGGGAGGGCCAGTATTGTTAAGCTTATGCTGTAAACCGGTCGACAGTATCACAGTTCAGCCAGAATACGTAATAATGAATCCAGAATATGAGTCAACTTTCCTCAGCCGAAAAGGTAAGAGTCAAATGGTGGAACTTGGGGAATTTTCAAAATGGAAAAAGTTTAATCGGAAATTGGATACAATCTACATATGGATATTGGGATACTGCAGTGTTGCTGTAGGAAAGATGTGGTACTTATTTGTAGAAATGAATAGGCAAGATCCCATCCAACCCAGCATACTCCGTCGACTGTCTCAAGTCTTCCGGGAACAAAACGGCCTAGAGAGAGTAACAGTCCAGGCAAGTGTCATTGCGTCTTAAATCGCGTCCCGCTCATTTGAAGGGGAAGAAATTCGGAGCTCATAGTTCTACGAAATCATGCTAGGTACTCCTGAGGGCACTGAACACCTACCTCGCTGCAAGTCGTTTTCCCTGAATCGGGTATTAGGTACATGCTTCAAGCTAGCCCCGGGCTCGGGTAGGATGTAACTATGAGCAATAGAAGCTATAGTTGCTGGGAAAGAGAGATTTATTTATTTACTTATTTATTTATTCAGTTGGCGGGATAATGACATCATCAGTAATCTATTCGACCTCTTGTGCTCAGTAACTTTGACTTTCAGACGTTGCAGATAAAGCACTGCATCTCAACAAATGGTGAGATGTACTGCTCTCTCTTCAACATCTGAAGGCCAAAGATACTGGGAAAGAGAATGAGTGTTGATAAACAAACTTAAAGCTCCCCCAAGATGCCACATCGCCAATGTATGATTTGTCAAGCAGGCAAAACCTGAGATTCACTCAACCACGCTCAAAATGAAATAAGAAATTAAGTGTGAAAGTGGCAGATCGCAAACAGCGTGCTGCTCCAGTGGACGATACTGGATTCTGCAGAGACAATCAGAGTTTTGTCAATAAGCCGGCGATCGTGGCTACCCGATTCAAGTGTAACTGCACAGTTATTAATATGATTATGTGTTAATCCTCACTGTTGAATACGCAAAGCTTGTACAGCCGCAATGATTACCTATCCGTCCTTAGCAACACATTTGATATTCCATTATCAGTATGAGTTGCATCCCGGGATCTTGCTTATATCCTGAGATCCATCTTTCTCACACTGTGTCGAGGGAAAAGCATCCACAAAAGTCCCTGAGAAGACGGAACTGAAAAAAAAAGCTGAAAGGTAAAAAGTGTCCCATACTCTGCGACAGGAACTGCAGAGTTCTGCTACAGTCGAGAAGGGGGGCAGTGAATACCACTTGCTCTTTTATGCAGCCTACATATAGGGAAACAGAAGGAAACAAAACGACTGTCATTTCCGTACCCATGTGCTGTTGTTTGCGTTATGACCTCAATGTTTTTAGCCCCGTGTCTGCTCTTTGGGCAGTCATCAAGGAAACCGGGACAGTGAGAAAGGTATAGGTCGCAGGACACAGAGAGTGAGACGACGGTATAATCGGATTGAGTCCGATGATCTTCCGTACCCAGGAGGGAGCTTACCCGCCGCGAGGCCTGACCCTGGAGTACAGGTCACCCTGCCCACCCCATCTAGCAGCACTCTGTTTTAATGAACAGTATGGTAGGGGGGTATCTGTAATCTAACTGGCACACGGTCACGGACAGCAATGGCAGGAAAGGGCACTGAGAATTAAATAGCCTTGAGAAATGATTTTGATAAAACTACTATAGTACCGAGAGCTAAATAAATTGTATAACAATTTTTTATATTTTTTAACACTCCGCATTTAGTTTCAGAGACATGAATTTTAGTACATGCTGCTGTCAACAAAAGGGTCTTCATTCGAATCCTAGAAAAGGACACGACTCTGCCTGGTCCAGCTTTCCTGAATACCTTCCTTCAAGCCATTCCTTAACTTTGATGTTTGTGTGACCTTGCATCATTGATACAAATATAAACAGCCAACTAGATGCAACAATAACAAGTTTTATTGATATTTACAATCAACTCAACATGTCGAGCTGATTGTAAATATCAATAAAATTTGTTATTGTTGCATCTAGTTGGCTGTTTACATTCATTCCTTAAGATTTATGGGCGCTAAGGACACACACACTCAGCTCAAGGCAAGCTCAGTCAGGTTTCGATAGAATATTCTTAAGGCACTCGAGATCATTAAGTTGTGCTTCAAACCTGGGGTACCCAAATTTAAAAAATCTAGTATTCACCTCAAAATTCTAGGCGCCAGAAGGGTGGCGTAAAGCACGTTTAGTGCTGCAGACCCACAAATATTAGGCGCCACTGTACAAAACCCAGTGGCCCGTTCTTTCTGCACCCAATCTTTAAACAAGCCCATAAAATTAACCAATAAAATTAGGCGTAATCGCATAATTTTTGGTAGTCAAATATTCATGAACTGTAACTCTTCAGAGCCTGTCTGATGTTCCACATAACGTTGCCCAGTAGAATTAAGATACTGCGTACTTTCCCAAAATACGTGTACACCGGCTGGCTCCGGGGCCCATCCACCTTCCTAATCAATGGGCGCGAATTTGACCAATCGCCCCCATCAAAGACCGGGATTAAAAATGAGTGGAGCTAAACATCTATTCCTCCCCTCCCATTCGGCGTGGACAGAGATAAATTTACAGTCTAAGTTATAGTAAAACTAAAAACGATCCACAGAAACTACTCTATTTTCTTATTTTTTCCTATGTTTAAAGGAAATATCAACAATTAATACTTTAAATTGTTATCAACGTGTAAATCGATGTAGTAAAATATCGGAGCTATAACCTGCTCCTCCTAACACGACAGCCCTTCGTCTGCAAGCAGTAAATAACAACAGTCCTTTCGGTTCAACTGTGCACACATTTATTTTGTGACAACAGCAATCCAACGTCTCTCAGAAGTGTCGTTCATCACACTACATTCAAACACAAGTTTTTTCTCTAGAGCTAAAAACAGAGAAACATGCTCATAAAATATTGCACATATAAAACCTGTCAATCTCTAATGGGACCCAAGTTTTCCAACTATGAATCAAAGCTCAAGTCTCAGCCAGGTGCAGTGGAGTTCAGATTCATTTTTCATGTTCATTTGTCTCTCTTACCCTCTAAACCTCTCAGCGCAATGCAGTAGGATATTTCTCTCCTGCTCGCAAAACAAACGAAACAAAACACATTGTAATCCTTCTAAATGTATCTGGATTTAAAAACTTATTCTCACTGAGAAGTAAGTTTCAAATTTTGACCAGTTTGATGGCTGCTTTTGCCAGAATCTTTGCTCCACAAACAGCCACATACTCGTATACCTTGAACTCCTCTCCCTTATACAACATGCCACAAAAAACGAGATGGAATAAGTTCGGAGGTCAAAACTAAAGCTAAAGGTAAAGTTCACCCTAGAATAGACCACGAAGATCCAGAGGGGGTTAGAGATAGCGCTGCTCTTTCTTTAACTTCTGCGGTAGATGGGGTGGGGTCAACGCCACGTTCCGGCAGCTTTACCTACAGGAAAGAGAGCCAGTACACATTGTATAGGAGACTGGGTGGGCTCCAGATCCGGTCTGGAAGAGTGCGGAAAATCTCGGCCTCATCGTGATTCGATACCCGGAAAGCCCCACCCGTAGCGAGTCGCTATACCGACTGCCCTATCCCGGCCCATGAGTTCGGTGGCCCCTCAGATTAAATATGAAATTGTATCACTTGCATCAAGCAGAATTTATAAAACACTCTCGTTACAGTGGAGACCGAGGTAGCTCAGTGGTTAAGGTGCTGTGCTACAGATCGGAAGGTCTCTGGTTCGATTCCAGATGGTGTCATTGGAATTTTTCATTGACATAATCCTTCCTATCGCACTATGGCCCTGGGGTTGACTCAGCCATTAACAGAAATAAGTACCAGGAGGATTTCCTGGAGGTAAAAAGCGGCCGGTGCATAAGGCTGACAACCCAAACACCATCCTGGGCCATTGTCACGTAATCTGGGAACCTTAACCCTTAACCCGCTAACGTGGAAAATATGGTGAGCTCCTAATAATGCCAACAGATGGCAGATTGGATTTAACTCGGCGTTTAAAGGGTTAACTTCCTGGAATCCTCTGGGCACCTCGGGCCTGTAATGTGACTGTTTTCCCTTTTCTCTCTTCACACTACCATCCCCAGAATTAAACATCACCGATCGTCACCACACATCCTTCCTCTGACAAATTTCTACACATTTCTGTCTTGCCGAATGTTAAAAAAACTTTCAAACATCTCACTTCCCTCTTAACAATAGCGATTATTTCCATACCATATAACCAAACATTTCTTAGAGCAGAGATGCACGTTCGCCATTCGGTTTCGTACAGCCAGTGAAATGTCCACATAAATTCGCGCAAAAAAAATAGTGTTAAAGATTCCTTCTTCCTTACAAAGAAGAATGAAAAACTTGCCCGTAAAATTTGGCCAAGACAGGTTGCTCAAGATGCCTATGTGCTTCAGTTACTTCCCCCCCCCCCTCGCCACCTAAAATAACTTTAAATAATATGAAATTTGAATCAGACCAGGATCGCGCGTAATGTCGATACAATCCATTAAACATTTAAGGATGGATATTTGCATCGGAATGTTGTACGAAATGTTACTCTTATAATCGAGCCGGCGTTGGTGTAACTAAGGTATAATGCAGCCCAGTTATGGTTTGAATTTGGACAGCTGTGATTTAAAAAGCTGCCGTTTACCAACAATGCCAAATATTAATAAATCTGCAGATGCAATTTCTATAGTAAAACCAACCAGATGCACCAATGTCTCAAATTTATTGTATTTGGAGTAACACTCTACATGTTTCGGACGATCTTTCCTTCCATCATCAGGAGTTCAAGACTGCACATACAGCAACAGGCATTTGCTGTACCCGCTAGTAAGCAGACAGCAGTATCTGTTGATAAATGCTTGTTGCTGTGTGTACAGTCCTGAAGTCATGATGATGAAAATACGAGCAACAAGCATTTGTCACACATTTACTGCTATCTGTGTCCTAGCAAGCAGACAGCAGTAACTGTTACTATACCTACTGTCTTGAATTCCTGATGATGGACGGAAAGGCCGTCCGAAACAGGTACAGCGTTAACCCAAATAAAATAAATTTGAGACATTGGTACATCTATAGAAGTAATATTACGACGCACGGCCCTATGAACGTCAAATCCGCAGATGAAAATTTTAATTGGGGTTCTCATGCGTGCAGTGTCCATTATGGAGGTCAGAGACGCATTATAATTTCAGTAAAAAATTCACTTAAATCCGATCTTTTATCGATACTTCTGCCCTCTTTTTGTGCACTGAAGTACATATTTACATAATTCGTGTCCATGCGAATTTGAGAGTGTCGAAATGGCAGGCTAGAGCGTAAAAGGGTTTGTTCAGAAAGAGAATTCAGAATATACTGAAAAAAGAGTGCATTTACTTTGAAGTCGGTGCCACAGGATTGAAGCTAATTTCTGAAATCCGTGGTTTCATCCTCTGCACAACAGTTGTACACTGAAAAAGTTGCGGATTTTATACAAAAACACTATCCCTGAAACATTAATACTGTGTCTTATATTTCTTCGTACAACGTGGCATTTGATTCACCCAGATAACACACTTCGTTTATTTACAATAGCGTATAAATTGCAATATTCCGATAGTGTGCCAGGTGTTCAAACTGAATTTGTACAGTATGGGATTCCAATTTATGTTTTTAATATTATCTTGCAATATAATTCAGTTTCAGTACTATTTTTGTAAAATTTTATGTAGTTATTAATTAATGTGGGCTGGGTAGCTCAGTCGCTATAGCGACTGGCTACGGGCTGGACGGTCCGGGATCGAATCCCGGTGGGGACGAAATTTTCCACCCGCCCAGACCGGCCCTGGGGCCCACCCAGCCTCCTGTAAAATGTGTACCGGGTCTTTCCCGGGGGTAGAGGCGGCCGAGACGTGCTGCTGACCACTCACCCCCTTCTAGTGCCGCGATCATGGAACAGTAGAGCTATACCTCTACCCACCCTCTGGGCCACACCGGGCCTGTAACGGGATCACTGTACCTTTTTTATTAATTAATAATATTCTGTTGCTTTACATTTCATTTTGTATAGTGGTCTAGATAGCCACTTTTCCGTAAAAAACACTCTGTATTAATACGAATAAGTTCAGTCTAAAAATTTTTAATATCGTGTAACTAGTAAACAACTGGAGCTTGAAATGGACGTGTTTACTTTTTCAAAAATTATTGCAACTGTGCAAAGTCACGCAGAATACCTCGCAGCAATTCCGTGAAATACCATTTCTTTTTTTTTTTGTACAAGCCTATTTCCAGGACGGTGACAAGACACCCAGTCTCCATTTCCTTGCAGTCTTTATTTCAAAGTAACGCCATTCCAATTCTTATTTTTGTATTGTCCAAACACATGCGCAGTCTGCTCATGCTACTATTATTATAACACTTAAGATTAAATATACGACTGATTTGTAATACTGATTTGTACAAATTTTTACGTTTTGCTGACCATGCATCTCAGTATATATATATATATATATATATATATATATATATATATATACGTGTGATGATACCAGAGGCTGTGTAATGCAATTTTGACCTCCTGATGATGAGCACATGTGCTAGAAACATGTAGAGGCATGAAATAAACTTATTGTAAAACAAAAATTTTGTGCATCTAGTTGGTTAATTAATGAGATAAATATACTGATTTATATGTTATATAACTCCACAACCCTGGAATAATTAGATGGTAACGGGATCTACATTTTTTAAATGGTAAATGCCAATACACTATTTTTTAGATTTTTTAAATGTATTTTAACTAATTAGTTACATACTTGGCAAGTTTTACTCTCCTAGGCAAATGATATGGCTTAAATATTGCACTGATGTAAACACACTGGGATCCCAATGCCTGTACAGCATCCTGTAACTTAACCTGTAAAGAACAGGCCTGAAAATGACTATTTATTAGTCGAAACATGTAGCCTACATATTACTTTGTGTAACAAAAACAGTTGTGCTGACGTACAAATTAGTATTACAACACGTATTCAAGCACTTCGTGATGTCTGATTTATTGTAAACCTACGAATTTATTAAGCGCTTTCGCAACACTGCGGAAAGTTACTATTACATCCGTCGTGTCTGTTCGTCCGTCCGTCTGTCCGCATAGAGGAATTCGGCTCCCATCGGACGGATTTTCAATAAATTTACTTTTGAATACTCTTCGAGAAACTGTACGGATTATTTCGAGTGCTGATGTATAGCTCTACTCTTCCTTCAACATCGGCGCTAGATGGGGTGTGTGGTCAACGCCACGCTCCGGCGCTTTACCCCCAGTAAAGACCCGGTACCCATTGTATAGGAGGCTGGGTAGGACTCAGGGCCGGTCTGGAGTGGTGAGTAAAATCTCGCCTCCACCGGGATTCAATCCCCGGACCGTTTAGCCCGTAGCGAGTCGCTATAAAGACTACGCTATCCCGGCCCCCTACCAATTGCGTTAATAAACAAAATATTTGCGCTAGGCTGATTGTGGCAATAGGACGTGTTCCCCTGAGAATATCTTGCGATGAGTATCAGACCGGAAATGGAAGAAGGAAATGGGAGCCTTTCTGCGGATCCTTTCATGCAGTACTCTATTCTGACTGAAGAGAGTGCTGCGAATTCCTGATTTTGCTGAAAGAAGAGAGTGTCTTTGTAAAGACTGAATTCTCTTTGATCATACTGGCAATTTTTGGACAATATGGCCATCAGACTTTCTTGGAAGAACTAAGGGTGCTGCCTTCCATGAATCACGTGGGCCTGAACGACGATTGGTTCCTAGTTTGTTAGCGATCTACAGTGCACAGAAGCTATTGTACAACATCAAGTGGGGAACATTACAAGCATAAAGGGTAAGTACTTGGTATGTAGTAATCTTGCGAGTACCAACCAAGTGGAAGAGTCGGATCGGACGCTCCTTTCGTAGAGTTGGGCCAGCGCATAAGGCATAAGTTGGCGTAGTGAATTGTGTTGCCTAGAGAACTCACTTCAGGTTATGATGTGGAATCACACGTACAGGTGTCAACTCAATCACACACAACACTAGTTTTATCAATGTTAATAAAAATCCAACCAGGTGCAACAATAAGCAGATATTTATTTACTGCAAAGTCACTCTACATGTTTCGGGTGTCACCGCACCCATCATCAGGTGTACTAAAAACTGTAACCGCAGCCTCCGGTACAGGTCATAATACTGGTACAGCTACTTCCCTCCAACGTGGCCCGATCGGGAAGTAGCTGTACCGATATTATGACCTGTACCGGAGGCTGCGGTTACAGTTTTAGTACTCCTGATCATGGGTGCTGTGACACCCGAAACATGTAGAGTGACTTTGCAGTAAATAAATATCTGCTTATTGTTGCATCTGGTTGGATTTTTATTAACACTGAATTACGATGCACGGAACCATGAGTTAAAAAAAACTAGTTTTATCATTTCATTCAGGGCTACATGTTTCGGCTCTAACTGCTAGTCATCATTAGGACTTTTATTTTTTTTTTAGTTTGGCGCGACAGCCCCCCAGTGGGCCAAGGCCTCCTCATTCATGAGGTTTCTATATCACACACAACGACGCAACACAGTCGGTAGGACTCCTCTGGACGAGTGATCAGCTCGTAGCACAGAGCTCTGCCTGACAACACACAACACTCACAACAGACAAACGTCTATGCCCCCGATGGGATTCGGACCCACAACCCCAGCAGTTGAGCGCCACAGACCTACGACTTAGACCGCACGGCCACTGGGACCGGCACTTTTAAAACTTTGATGCAGGAAAAATTATACACTGCACAAGAAGGAGATCCACAGCTGACGATCCTTCATATTTTATACACATATAAACGGATTTGTATATTCGTAATGCATTTTTAATGTGAAACGCAAGAGTGGTGTGCATTGCCTGTGGAGTAACAATATTAGAAACTAGATGCAGTACTTACGTCCCCTTGTGTTGCTTTTCCTATGTGCATTGCTGTTAACTGTAGTTGGTCTTTTGTGTATTGAGTTATTATCTTATGTTTATTTTTATAACCTTACGTGTATTGTTTTACTGTGTGTGTATTGCTGTCTTACATACTTTAGTTGTTGGATTGCTGGCTAGAAGTCAGCGTCCGGAAGATTCTACGACCGGCCACCTCGACACAGGTTTTTCTTGGTTTCCCTGTGTCTATAAGCGAATACTGAGATGGTTCCCAAAACTCCAAGTTGTCACTGCATGCTTCTCATGTAGCCCTCCCGACTTAAATTTCTTAGATCCTTACTTCATATTTATGTTATCTTTATTTCATATTTATGTACATGCTTTATAACTACTGCCACCGGGCGACAGCCCATTTGCAGTCAAATATATTATTATTATTATTATTATTACCTACTTCTCACGCAATTTATAATTTTACCCGTATCAAAGTTTATAAAAGGCCTGATGATGGCTCGCAGTTACAGCCAAAATTGTAAAGTGAAAAAAATGATAAAATTATCGTCATGTGTTTTCTTGTATAGCTGAGTGTCCGGTATGCAGGATGGAACTGCAGCTATACAGAATAACAAGTACCAAGTGTCGTATAAATACAGTTGTTCCTCCTGATGATGGACCTGGAGAGGTCCGAAACATGTAGATGCTATAAATAAAATTGACGAAATACACTAAGAGTAAATCGTGCACCAAGTTGGTTTCATTTACAAGATTATATAGAGATGCACAGTCAACAGAACATAAAATATGCAACGTTACTGTGTGGCTTGTCGATTGAAGTATGTTAAAATGTAAATATTATTGTTAATATATTGTTAAGTGACAAATGTTAGCGTTGTGTGTGTGTGTGTGTGTGTGTGTGTGTGAGAGAGAGAGAGAGAGAGACTGAATTAATATATATATATATATATATATATATATATATATATATGTGTTTTTTTAACACCAATGTATAGGCCTCTTCTTAAAATTATGATACAGAAGGCAACTGATGTATCTTCGTACACGACGCTATGTAACAATGGGGGGGAGTATGACAATT
>Ga0131853_10007310_pt1 | contig 19967 bp, 21 predicted proteins | sample TergutLab28metaG_FD_92764 | JGI IMG/M metagenome (GOLD analysis project Ga0131853, IMG submission 92764) | Labiotermes labralis P1 segment gut microbial communities from Petit-Saut dam, French Guiana - Lab288 P1 (version 2) (version 2) | ecosystem: Host-associated > Arthropoda: Insects >... | reverse complement strand
GCACCGCTAACCTCCAAAGTTGCATTTTATATATTTATTCAACAAATATAGGTACTGAATATTTTAAACATGGTGTATACTCTCCGTTTTTTTCTCTTCAAAATGCAGTTTGTTTCATAATTCCAACTATTTGGTTCTTGTATTATTCACACTTTATATACAGGTAGTGCTAAAATTTAAAAAAATAATTCCAGTGCCAAAAGGTCAATAAACTGAAATCTTTACATGCAAATTTACATAAGGGATAATAAGAATTTGAGTGTCAAGGGTTACTTTTATGTGTACTGTCATTTTAAAGCACACGTGATCAGGCAAGAATATCTTGATGTTCATCATAATCTTGAAGACAGGGAAACACACTGCAAATTTCTGGGGAGCTTTAATAATAATTTGTTTTCAAACCTAGCTGATGCAAAAATACAGTATGTTAGAAATATGCTCTAACTACAAGTACTATAATGCCCACTGAAATTCAATGGAAGTATATTCTTTTTTTTTTTTACTGTCTGCAGATGCAATATGTCCACAGCTTCCAAATTAAATGGCCTGAAATGAATGATTCTGTGTGAATTATTAAAAAATACTGCTAAATTTTGGGTAACATATATACTTCTCTAGGTCTCAACTCAGTAATTTTGTGTAATTCCAGAATTACACAATGTGATGTGACTTATTTTGTGTAAACTGCATAAATATGAAGCCTAAATGAGTAATTCTGAGTAAAATGGATTGCTGTAGAGCCTAAAGTGAGAAATTCTGTGCAACTTATGAACCGCATGAAATAAGTATGTACGTTGCAGTTTTCTAGGTATGTCCTGAAATGATTAAGTTCCTGTTTACACCACCTATGAAGATGGAAAAGACAGACAGTTCCACACCATTGGCACATAAAATTCAGATACCAGGGAATCACCCAAAAGAAAGAATACAACATGGTATAAATAGTAACTCAGGAGATTGTGGAAAAAACATAAGAGTATATTTGAACAGTATCAGATCCAAGCATATTAATATAAGTTAGTGAATATTAAAAGTAATAATGGTGATATTACACCTGGATACAAGCAGGATAATGATTCAGACAAACATTAGCACTTTGTGTAAGTGACGTCAAATGACTAATTACAACTTACAGCAGGAGCCTCCTCAATGATCTTCTGGTGTCTGCGCTGAACACTGCAGTCACGTTCAAACAAATGAACATAGTTACCATAATGATCTCCAAAAATCTGCACCTCAATATGTCTTGGTTCCTCAAAATATTTCTCTAAAAGCATTGCTTGGTCACCAAATGAGTTGAGAGCTTCATGCCTTGCTGACTCCAACTGGGACTCAAATTCAGAAACTGTAAATGCAATCCTCATGCCCTGCAACATTTTGTTTTAAAAGTAGAAGCTTCTTAACCCTTGCAACTTGAACTGCCTGGCTTGTTTTAAATTAAATTCCTTAATGCATGAGTGCTGAAAAATATGTGCACATTTGAATAATGCCATTTTCTGGGATTTGATGTGAAGTTGCTTTGTAGTAATGTACTGACTCTTGAAGGAACTGCTGCCCCCATCTTCTGGGTAGATGGGGCAGAACATGCCTCAGAATACTGGTAAATTTCTACCAGACTGTGTACAGTGTCACATCCCAGAAGACAGTACTGTTTGTAGTTTCTGTCATGAGAACCTCGAAATTTATGCCCATACATTTGTAGCTATTCAGCACAAAGACACATAAAAGAGGGGTGTACACCAATGCAAACAGTCTGTTTCAATTTTGTGACATGAAAGAGAATATTTTATCCATTCAAGATATAGAGTTTCTAAAATTACTGTGCACAGTGAATTTAAAATTATTTAATCATTCATTTATTTATAATTTGTGGTTTATTTAGTGATTGTTTCAACAGTTCAGACTATATGGAATAAAACAATTACAGAATAATGAATCGGAAAGGATGTGGATGACGGTGGGTATGGCGTAATTTGAGACATTATCCTGGTATTAGCCTGAAAGGGATTAAGAAATTACATAAAACATCAGCCACTCATTCACCTGTCATGTTCAATATGTATCTGGGGGGAGGGGGATATTCTTGACTTACAGTGGAATGCAGTTTTCCACTATTTCTTGTTAGAATAAGGTAGGCCAACTGTATTGTGTGGTCTACTAAAATGCTTACATTTTCTTGCATTCTTATGATCATTTTATAGATTGTGTGATGTTTGATTTGACTACCTTAACAATACTAAGAAATAGTATAACACATAAATATAACATTACCATTCCTCCACCACCACGAACAGCCTTGATCATCAATGGAAACCCAATATTTTCAGCTTCTTGTTTCAGTTTAGTTGTGGACTGGTCTTCCCCATGGTAACCTTCAATGATAGGCACTCCTGCTGCTGACATTATGGATTTTGAAGTGCTACATAGTCCACAAGAAGGAGATATATTAATGCAGAATAACTGTTAAGTCAGAATTCATGGACAAAATGTAAATATGTATGTATGTATGTACGGATGAATGGATGGCTTACATACTTACAAACATACTTTCCTCGCATACATTACATACAGTGTGTGTGTGTGTGTGTGTGTGTGTGTGTGTGTGTGTTTGTGTTTGTGTGTGTGTGTGTGTTTGTGTTTGTAGGTAGGTAAGTATGTACACTTCCTGGTGGTGTCTGCAAAAGACATAATAATGCTTTTGAGGGTTCTGTTTTTAATTTCACATTTCTCTTCATACACATCATATGTAACAAAGTTTAAACTTTAAAAATATGAAAAATGCCATATTTAAAACCTAAATATATAGCAGGTTCCCTTTTCTGTACACCAATCATACAGCCTGCTCATACCTGCTTCTTTGATACTCCTATGTCACAAATAGATTCCTTCATCTTGGCCACCAGGAACAACAAAAATGCCATGTCAAGATGTTTTCATACAATATAAAATAACATACGAAATTCTTGCCAAACTGAGTTTTAAAGCAGTATGTCTCTCAGTTTATGTTACTGACACCACTACTTTAATAAAGTCTTCCTGCCAAACAACTGTTTCCTTTTTTTTTTTTAAGTGTATTATTTAACAATGTTGTCAACTGCCAAGACTACATAGCAAGGTGACAAAGACCAAGGAATGAGTATGGGGCATCGGTAGAATTATGACGACACACAGAACTTAAGTACTTTGACAAAAACCTGTTCCAATTACCACTTAATCCACCACAAATCCCATATGGACTTGACTGGGATTGAACTGGGTCTCTGCAGTGACAGGGTGATAGCTAACCACCTGAGCCATGTCATGCCCCTCTTTTTTTGTTTATCTGTGTGGTGTAAGAAGAGCTTTTCTAAATTATCATATCAGCATTATGATCATTGGTTTGGAATGTTCACATACAAATTATTTCTGCTCTCTATTATTTTGTTTAAAATGCACCACTCAAAAAAAAAAAATCCCTTTCCTCCCTTGTTAAGACTTCAGTGATCTTGATGGTTTCCACAATCATTCATTCATAAATACAAGTTTCTCGTTCATGTACGTCTATTCTTCTTGTCCACTTAAAGACTGGATGAAGTATCACTATATAAGAATATAGTAATCTTATGAGAGTAATGAACAACTTGTAGGTATGAACAATACAAGGCTGCTGATAAAGTAGTTCAAGGCACTGATCTTCTTTTGGAAAATATAATGCAACTTGCTCATTAGGGCATGAAATATATGAGCATGTTATTACATAAAGCACAGAAGTTCATCGACATATTTCTGTCCATAAATTGTTAATAAAGGTCCCCAGTATATCAACAAAACAGAACAAAGCTTTCATGATATGAAGCATGTCATTAGACAAACTGTTTTCCTATAATTTGAGATTTATTTTGCTTATATCAAGAATGCCTAATAAAAAGGGTAACAAGTAAATAACTGGAACAAAAAAGTGTATCTCATGTCTACATACTTGGGTGTTTACTTCTATTATATTTCACCTTTTAATCCCCATGTCTCTTATAGCACTGGCTGGAGGACCGATAAATATGACATCTGACTTTTGGCAGAGCTGTGCAAACTCTGTGTTTTCTGACAAAAAGCCATAACCAGGATGGATAGCCTGACAACCAGAACGTTTTGCAGTGTCAATTATCTTCTGTTGCCTGAGGTAACTCTCCCGAGCTGGGGGTAGACCAATGTTGTATGCTTCATCAGCCTAGGTTAACACATAAATAAGCAAATATTTTAGGTGTGTGTGTGTGTGTATGTGGAAAATAATCAACTGTCCTCAACTCTTAAACATTTTGTTTAATACATATACTACAGTGTTGCATGTAGCAGCAGAATAATACTAACAACTCTGATGTGGTCAGATTTTGGTTTAGTTTGGTTTGGTTTATTTGGTATCCACTAAACCTGTTTCTTAGCTCTTGTAGGCAAATGTTATGATTAAGCAAACATGTTCTGAGTGCATACTGTAAATGGAGACATGCAAACTTTCTTTCAAGTCTTCTGGGATGTTATTTCATGTTGTTCAGTCAGAAACTATTTATCAATGACACAGAAAAACATCCTAGGAGATGAGAATCTTTGGCAGCACAGCTGTGAGAACCTCAAATCTTACTTTTGCTTCACTGTCTTTTCCACTGCCATTTATATGCTACAGTACTATTCTTCAACTCATAGAATACCCTGTGTTATTTCTATGGAAGAAAATGTCTGAAACTATCATACCATTTCCACGTGTAATGCACTGGAGTCAGCATCGCTATAGACAGCTACTGTTTGTATTCCTAACTTTTTGGCTGTCCTCATAACGCGACATGCAATCTCACCTCGATTTGCAACCAAAACTTTGCTGATTTGAACATGGTATGAAGCTGAGCACCATGGCTGGCTTCGAAAGAATAAACTGCAATGAAGAGGATTAAAACATAAGTCTAAAACCATTTATTTTAGAGTACAAATTATTTTGCATGCGTTCAACTCTGCACGTTCAAACCTTTTCTTGGAGTCACTGTGAAGGGCTATACAGGAAAGCTGCTGATTGAAGTTCCATACAATATTGTGCTTCTAGTTTGATGGCAATAGTGAAATAAATGTTAACAGTTGAAGTCAATCTATATGACACATGCTATTGAATACATAAGATATGTGAATGCCCTGCGAGTCTAAAATATTTTGCTTTCATTTTCTAGTCGCTTAATTTTGTAGTTTTTTTTTATGTCCCCTATCGTTGTATGTAGTGATTCCCTTGCGGCTAGTGCAGTTCTTAAGCTAAAACAGAGTGTTGTCTTCGTCACTTCGTTCCTTGTCGATTGTGCACGCATATGTACATAACTCTTGTGTACATATGTATAAAAATTTGCACATCAAAGTACATTCGACAGATAACTTAACCTATACATACACGTGCAATAATTTGAATCACCTATACAGTATTACTAAAACCGAAACTGAATTGTAAACGCTAAACTTATAAGAAACTAATGTGACTACTGTCAACAACAAAAGTGGCTCCTGACAAGATAGAGAAGTGTGAATAGCATTGGAATTTGATATAACTTAGATTAAGGTTTGCAGCTTTACCATTTTGTAAGCATTTTTCCTCTGTTACGCAATGTTACTGGGTAAATTTTACTCTGCAGGCTATGTAAAAATAAATTTGTAATTCAGTTTAAAGTCAATGTCATTTAGAACTGAATCTTCATATACACACACTCATGATAACAAAGTCCACGAGGCTTTGTTTATTCGTATGTTCAGAAGGGTTAAGGCACATATCACATATGGGTTACGGTCTATTCTTGCGTAATGGTTATGGGATGATAAGTTCATGTCTCCGAATTGCGATAACGATACGCGATGGTTGCTGATCAGGCAACTGATGTTTTGGCAATTATAATAAAATGTGTTAATTTTGCTGCTGTTAAACACAAAAATCAACGGAGGAAAGATCCCGAGAAAACACCGTATATTAATCATGTCATTGGTAAGAAAATTATGGAACAACGTGTAATTACGAAGATTTTGACATTACAGGTCTCTATTCTCGGCTGCGGTTTTGTATCTGAATAGTCGGGAAAAATGTAGAAACGTCTGCTCTTTTGTCACCATGGCATGTTATTCCGACTAATTACATAAATATTATCAATTTGGAACAAATAACCTGACATAACCCAACAAAAATTTTATTAATATGATTCTTCCAGTTTATCTGTTTGTATAATTCTAACCCTAGGAATTTGGTATTGGTACATTCTTTTATTGAATTATTTTGATAGTTAATGAGAAATGTTTCATCTTGGTAATGTTTTGAGCTGCATTTGAATGTTTTATTTCAATGCATGTGCCATACATCTTTTTATTGTTTTTATTTCAACCAACTAACGCGCAGATATATATCACAACACTGTCTTTTTATATAATGTTCTCTCCTACAAGTTTCAGCATCTCTATTTCATCCTCAGGGAGTTTAAAAATTTGTACCTCACTAAGTTACGTAAGTTCTTAAAATTAAGGCTGTTCAAATTACAACTCCATATTATTAGATTCAAATATATTAAAATATTATTTGGCCATCACTGAGTAATGCAATAAATTCTTTGTGACGTTATAATATCTTTTGCAAGCAGTGTGTTTTTGTGGCTGCATATACAATCCCCTGTTGCTGTTGTTAGTGTGCTGGTCCCTGAGGATGACACAGAGATGTTTAAACATGCTGGAGTGAACATCAAATAGAGAGGTAGTGTTGTGATACATTTTTGTGCATTAGTTGGTTGAAGTAAAAACAATTGAATATGTTTGTCTTATCTATATTTAAAGTTAAACCCTTTACTAAAAACAATTCACACATGTAGTCCAGTGTAGTCTTAGCTTTTATTTGTAACTCAATATTCTTAGCAGTATTATACTCTCCTTCATATTAACATGGTACTCCCTTAGATTGTTTACTGTGCCAATTAATTAATTGAATGGTTGGCTAAAAATAATTCTTAACTCACCAACCTTATGGAATCATTCCTTTCTTGAAGTTTTTATCTCATGTCAGTTGTATCACTGTTAACTTACCTAGTGTTCCAGCTGGACACTGAAGCACTACCATCAGTACAGTTACAGTCACCAAGGACATCATTTTGTGTTTCAAATCATCAGCCATATCTTATCTCACTATAGGTCCATTTCCCTGTAGCAGTGCACATTTTACCAACCAATGTATGCCATATTTTGTAATTCAAAGCTGTGCTTGGAGTATGTGCGACTTGTAGCTAGCAACTTGGTTGCCCAGTATTATGGTAGTTGTAATGTTGTATTATCACTAGGTGTTGCTGAAATTCTGACAGACGAAGGAAATGTACGGGATGTGGAAGTGATACAGGCAGCCGTTCTTCATGACACAGTAGAAGACACTGATACTAGCTTCGATGAGATTGAAGCAGAGTTTGGTGTTAATGTGTGCCAACTAGTGAAGGAGATGACAGATGATAAAAGCTTACCCAAAGCTGAACGAAAGAGGTTGCAGGTGATGTACTTACCATATTCCCTGATGCTGCTGATGTAGTGTTGTGTGGCTTGTACCATAGACTGCCATAAATTTCACAAGCTCTGTTGTTGGCATGGTGGTTAAGTGGATGGCTGGTGCATGTCATGGTAGTATTTGTATTACACATTGTGTGTGTGTCTTTAATGACACTCTCATTGCTGTGATTATATATCGTCAATGGTAGCTGAATGAATGAGCATGGAGCATTTGTAGAATGAAACTGACAGGGGAAAACCAACATACCCAGGGAAAAGCCTGTCCCAGTGCCACTTTGTCCATCACAAATTCCATGTGCACTAGCCTGGGATTGAATCTGGGCCTCTATGGAGAGAGGCTGCCTGTTAACTGCTAGAGCCATGGCAAGGCCCCATGTAAGTTTGGAAGTATGACAAAGGATGAGCACTTGCCTGAATAATGGTATATAGTTTCAATGTTGTGACACTGAACTTCATGGATGAGTTACTACACTTATTTACATTGCAAATGGTCATTGACTTCAACCATCCAACACCTGACATTCAGGTCCAGTATTCATTCATCCTGTTATTGTTGAGGGCATATGAGTTGAAAATATTAATGTAATCTCCATTGTTTTTATTTCCTATTTTAGGGAAGTATTATGCAACTCAAATGCCATGCTTTTAAAGGATGTGCCTTATTTATCTAAACAAAAGAAAACTCTAATCTGTGGTGACCCCCACCCCCACCCCCAAATACAGGGAAAAAGTATTTATCCAAGTCTAAGATAACCTCCAAAAATAAAACATCCGCTCAAAAGAAAACATATTATACTGTTTATTTCATATGCGTAGTAGACAAAGCATGTCAGATTCTATTTCCCTTTAACAATCAGTATCAGTATCTCCATCTCCACAGTCAGTACTTTTATCTTCCTCATCCTCTTCACTGCCATTCCACAACATACCATTATCAGTCTCATCCATTGCATTAGATATGTAGCATTACATAACATCCTTCACATTTACATTTGGTGAAATGCAATTATGATCCAGTGACTAAAGAACACATCTATATTTCTTGGATTATAAACTTTCTTGAACCCATGAAGTTTCATTTTTCTCCTCAGGTGGTTTTAAGAGTTTTAAATATATGTGTTCGTGATTTTTGTGTTGTGTCTGTGGTCCAATCAGTCTTGAGTTCCACATCTTTCTGTTATGTCTATCCTTCACTCTGTCTTTCCTTCAATAACGTGTTTTAGAAAGTGGTTCCTATGCAAGATGTGACCAATTCAGGTAGCCGGCTTTCTTCTGTTGCAGGATACTTGTATTCCTCTCTGCCTTGACTGCGTAACACTTCTTCATTTCTCACATGATCTGTCCAATTGATCTTCTCTTTTCTTATCCAGCACCACATTACTTTTTATGGTTTTTAATTTGTGGATTGGTACAGGTTTTATTTTTGAGGTCTTGTAGTTCATTTTCTGTTTTTCAATAGCCATTTTCCTGTTACTACCCTTGGACTAGATCTGTGGTTCGCAGTGACTGAAAATAACTTGATCTAAGGGGTCCACAGGGTTACGTGCTTCTTTGCCTGATGATGCAACCAGATCTGGCTTCTGAAACATCGTGCTTCTTAAAAAAATTAAAGATGGACAGTGCCCAAAAAAAGACAGTTATGTCAGTTAACTTCAATCATGCTCTGTTTGTTCATTTATCTACACATGATGATTTTACAGTGCTGGTCTTGGTTTGGCTTTGCATAGTTTGGGTAAAAGCGATTGGGTTTGGTGTGGTCTGGTCTGGTGCTTTTACACAAATTTAAGTTGACCTCTCATATTAAAGCACCAAATTTAAGGATAAACCTCATATTGCATTCAGGTACATACGGTAATTTGCCCTGATTGTTATGGCATAATGTTTCACACAGCCGATTCATTTTTGTACATGGGTTTTTGTGACATATCTGCTAATCTTGAAGCTGTTCTGACTTTTTAGCATAAAATGCAGGAAGGTAAAGGTGGTGACTGAATTATACATCAGAACATTGGAACAGGTTCAGCGGACAATACAGCTAAATGCTGAAAGGAAAAGTTACATTCATGAGGGTCATAATATATAAAGTGAGAGTGAAGTAGTCTAAACACAACCATATATGGTATTTATAGCTCGCGATGATGGGTAGCTATCAGCAACTACATGTTTCAGCCAACATGGTGGTCATCATCAGGTTGTATATATTAAGGTGGATAAACTATTACAATATGCAATTTCAGTCAGCTTGATGTCATTAACATTCATTAATCTTACAGATTTTTTGGTTATGGCTAGTAATAGTACTATGAGTATTTTGGAGGCGTGGAGTTTTGGAGTCAGGCGAGCTAGTTGACTTGTAGTAGACTGATGCATTGTTGTGTGTTGGTCAGCTTCTTGACAGTCATAATTTAGTGGCAGGTGGGTGTGTGCTCCGAGGCGCATAGGATCATGTCCCTTCTGTGGAGCATGGAAACATATAGGCTGGTGAGATATATGTGTGTGGTAATGAGGAACTTCGCAGGGTAGATAGTAGCCAGGTACTTACGTGTGGAAGGTAGAATCTTTACCTGGAATGGAGGTTGGAGTCCTGTAGCTCATGATGTGCAGATTATGCTATGGTTTTTGCGCGCTGTTCACTTTGGGTAACCAATGTTGCTCCAATTGGGTTGTAGAAAACTGCACTGTATAGTAAAATGTAGGCGAATGGCGTTACTTTTGCAAGGCTTCTTAATCCATCCTTAATGCAGTGTCACTGTTTTTTCAGGCGCACCATCTATATGATGAAACACTGTTATTATCCTATGCATGAGAGGCATGTTGTATTCTGGTGTGTTTAGACTACTTCACACTTACTTTATACATTGTGATTTAATACACAACATGGATGTTGCACCTCAAAATCATGAGGGTCATGTTTGGGATGTCTCTTGGCCAGAAGAGTTTGTTACACTACGGGTCTTGTATTTATGGAGATAATAGTGTAATATTTGTTTAAACTCTAATGGAAAGTCTTATTTCAATGCTTCATATAAGTTCCACTTGGTTCCTCTCTAAGTACAAGCATTTAGACATAAATACACCTTAAACTGGCTTAACATCAGGACACAGTATCTGTTTCAATTTTGTTTTTTTATTTTGTGTGGTAGCTCAGAAGTGATTGATTTCTAATTCTGACTGCAGATAGAACATGCAGCAGGATCCAGCCCTAGTGCAAAGTTGGTGAAGCTGGCAGACAAGCTGTATAACCTGCGTGATTTAGAGAGGGCAACACCAGAGGGCTGGACACCAGAGAGAGTTCAGGAATACTATGAGTGGGCCCAGAAAGTTGTTAATGGATTAAGAGGCACGAATAAAAATTTGGAGGATAATCTAGATGAAATATTTAAAAGACACTGTACCAGCTGATAGTTCGATGGCTATGAATGTCTTTGTCATATCCAGTGGTGTTGGGTGACCATCTGCATCTTCTAAACTACTGCACTATGGTGGTAATGCCATCCCCTACCAAGACAAATTTCATGTCTGTGAAAATTCATTTATCGTGGAGCATCTGTGGTAAATAAATGCAGTCTGAAACCGAGATGCATTGGTGCTGCTTTACCAGTGAACATTCTTCTTGTGTTTCATAGTACAGGAGAGGACAAGTTTTTCCTGTGCATGCCATGAGGACATTATTTGGAGTGGGTGTATAGATCCACTCATTTGTAACCTTCATACTAAATATCCGTTTCATTGATGTGTTATTTAACCTTAATCACACTGGATGCAGGATTTAAATCCATTGTAATAAGACACAACCCTGTTTAAGCTGGGAAGTTTTAAGTGGCAGTGGTGTATGGGACACTGGAAACACTGTCCTGCTACTGACATTTGTTCAGTCCACGCGTGCATTGTGTGTGTGTGTGTGTGTGTGTGCGCGTGGCACAGGCATGTGCATGTGTGTGGCTGGGTGGGGAGTCCTCCAGCCTAGCACCAGTTTTTTCAAGTTTTTCATCAGTGTTGCCTTTTGTGTGGCTGCCTACTGCTTTGTAGTAGAACCTGTTGCAACTTTTTCAAGTATGGGTAATTGTATATTATCAAAGTTTTATTTGAAGAATAGTTGAAGAATAAAAGACCAACTTAATGTCACATGGTTATATCAGATCATACATTGCCCTTCTTCATTTGTGCAACTCTATCACTGTTCAAAATGACCTCCGCCATCCTGTGTGCACAATTCTACATGCCTCAAAAACAAATTTTGCTGCTCTGATAATTTCATTATTTCCCCATATGCAGTCAGTGGACAACACGATTTGCTACAAGAGTTCTTCTCTTGTGTGTGATTTTGCTGGTAGACCATGCATATCCTTCACGTGCCGTACGAGAAGTAGACAAGAGACATGAGATCTAGTACTCTGGTAGGGCAGATAGTAGTACTTGCTAAATGTGAAGGTGGTTCATAAATGATACTGTGCAGTATTGTAGAGCATCTTGAAACATGAAAGTGTTCATAACAATGTAATGATTGAAAAGTGGATATGTTTAAATAGCATTTGTTGCTCAAAGTGATTCGTATTAAAACATTCTGAGGGTTGGCACACTTATGTGGAATGTGTGTGTTTACACATATGAGATGAATTAGGGGCGGTGAGTGTACCATTAACCAACTCTTCGTACACAGGGATTTGCAGAACCTCATTTACACCGCGGCGGAAGTCTGAAATCACGCAGAATTGATTATGTTTATTTCTGCAGGACATTGATTTTTTTTAAGCACTTGAAAATCGCGCCACAAAATTATAAATGTTGCCAGTCGTTTGCAAAAAAAAATCCGTTTGTTTGTAGTTCTCAAATGCTTTAACAATATCTAATATTCGGCGAATAACACATTATTTTTGTTCCGTGAGTCATTCTGTCGCTGTACGTATTTAGGTAATTTCTATAATATTGTCAGAATATGTAGCATAATTTGAGATAAAATGGCAAGCTTTTGAAATACAACTAATGCTCGATCGTTGTCAACTTGGCCAGTTACGATTGGTTCGTGTCATTACAGGATGGCCAACACACGCTGAGGCATGAATAGTAAAGGGTTAAATGTATCTATTCATTTAGAAGTCGTCAGACTTCGCTGAAGAGGTATTTCCAGTTTCTTTAAATTAACGGGAGATATGAATGTATATTGGGTTATTGTTAGTAATTATTAATGACGTAAGTATTCGGTGGTGTATGGAGCAAACTTCCTCATGAAAGACAGTACTGTCTGTTAGGGTATGTTTTGCGTGATGAAAAGGAAATGAAGGAGAAAGGTAGTGAGATGCGTGTCAATTTAAGATAGGGCGAACTCGAGGGAGATAAGGTGACTCAATTAAATTAATCATTCACGTTTAATTTGGTGGATAAACGTTTCTTTCTCTTAAACACGAACTGTTGTTTCTACAAAAGTGTGTGTTTTGTCTTATGTAGGATGAACCACCGTAATTATATTGTTCACCCAGTTCTAGCAAATAGTAGTGATGGAATTGAGAGGTTTACGTAATTTTATGCAAGGAAATTTAAAACAGGAATTTTGATAATTTCCAGGTTGAAGGATTCTAATGAGATTAGTATGCTTTAAATCTGGTGGGGTTATGGGATGGACTGTTGGTGTTTTTCGTACTAGTACCGGGCATATTACGTATTAATGAACCATCGGAGAATATATGGAATATACGCAGTTTTGAATGTGGAAATAGCAATAAAGAATTGGAAAATAAGACTACATTTTAATTAAAGCTAGTTTTTTCAATTGTCCTTTTATTGATGAATTACAACTTCATGCTCTAGTCATCCAGCACCAAGATGAAGTTTTTGGTGCTTGCATTGGTGTTGCACGTATTATATGGTGCAGCCGGAGGCGCTTCAAAGCAGAAAGCGAAGTCTGTGACAACACTTATAGAAGCAAAATGGGAGGTGACTCCTTTAGTGCTAGAAATAGCAGAGTATCTGAGAGATGAAAATGAATATTTCTTGTGGGAATTCGTGGATGGTGTAAGTGCCCTGCATCCTCCACTTGCAGATCTTGGTAAGTATAAATTGTGTTTGCTCATACAGGTTATTTGGTGGAAACATTAACCCTTTAAAGATGAAACATCTGTTTTATACAAGGAGTTAGTGCTAAACATGCATTAAACACTCTCAGCCTTGGTTATAAAAGCCAATCAGTTAATCTGTATCGGTAAATAATTACTGTTTGTTCCAAGATCCATACAAAACATATAAATGCCATGTGAGCACCATGCAGAATTTTTGAATTTCAGTTTAAATTTATTTAATTCTTATGACAACAATGTGTATAGGATACATCCATCATTTCTTATACTAAGTTTTTATAATTATATTTAGCTAATGCAATTCATATACAATATAAAAATATACATAACTATTATGATTCATGTACAGTATAAAAACATACATCTTTTTTCTGCCAATACAGATAAACATTCATATGACTCTTCATACTCATTACCCATTTATCATACCTCTACAGAAGTGAAGTACTAATAAATATTTAATATAAATCACACACACACAACATGTTTTTTTCACTCCATTCACTCAGCAATTTCTCTTTGTCCATATTTGCACCAAAAGTAATATCAGTAAACTAAATCTTTAAAATTTTCTCTATTAACTAAAAAATTTATATCATCCATACATTGCTAGTTTTATTAGTAATTTGATTGCCAATACCATACTTTTCCGTAGAATTCCCTTTCAGAGTGCCTGCACATAGGATGAGTATTCATCCACTGAATAAAAGTCTGTTGTAATAAAAAGGCTTTAAGTTGTTTTTTAAAAGGTTTTAAATTCTCTAAGTTTTTAAAATAATTTGGAGGCTTATTATATAATTTTGTCCCCAAAATTAATTACACTCTTTTTAAAAATGCACGTCTACAAAATTGTGTTTGAAAATCTGATCTATGTTGTGTCTCATAATCATGTATGGCCAGATTTTGTCTTAACCCTTTATTATGTACTTTAATGTAGTACACCGTGTACATTATGTATATGCATGGCACTGGCATTATATTCAATGTCCTGAATAATTCTCTACAGGACGTATTTCTTTTAACATTACAACTTAATCTCACAACCTTCTTTTAAGAACTTTTGTACTTTGTGGATCACCTCCCCAGAAAAGAATACCATATCCCAGATGCGAGTGAAAGTTTGCAAAATTTACACTTCTCAAAGTATTTATACTTGTAACGTTTTTAAGTGAATATATTACATAGTAGTTTTTGTTTAATATGTTACGCACATGTTTAATTGCACATCCAATTTTACATCTTCAGCAAGATATAAACCTAAAAATTTTGTTTCATTTTTATATTTAATGTCCATGTCTTGAAATACATTTTCATGTTTTAAGGTACTTTTATTCTGCCAAGCATGGAATGATATCACAATGGTTTTATCAGGGTTTATTACAAGCTTATTTAAGTAAAATTTTCAACCTGGTAGTAGGTAAAGTTATTGTTGGGCTTTGAAAGTTTAAATGGACAAAAATAGTTATACTTGGATAACAAATTTTTAGTAATATGAAGGCTGTCAGAATATAATTGGCTAGTATATTATCATAAGCAATGTTACCTCACTCATATCATTATCAGATTCCATGCATATTCTGGCACAGGTTTCAACTGGTAGAACTTCTGTTAACCCAGTCTAATGTAGTGACTCTAGTGACTAGGTTACAGGCTGGACAGCTGAGGAACTGTGGTTCAATTTGTGATAGGGATGAGTTGGATTTCTCTTCTCCAAAGCATTCAGGCTGTCTCTGGGCTCCACCCAGTCTCTTGTTCTCTGGATACTGGGATCTCAGTCCCTACAGGGTAAAGTGACTAGTGTATAAATCTGACTGCTCACCTGTATCTGGCACGAAGGTTAAGAATGAGTGATGCTAATGTACAGTCTGTCATGTGCTTTCAGGGCATGCACATGGAGAACTTACTTTACCAGACAACTTCCGTCTGAAATCTTTGAACACCTGAGGAAGGTGATCTTCAGCACATAAAAATAAGTGTATCAAATTTTGGCAATACTTCTTTGGAAAGGGATCCATTTAAAACAGTAAATTAAATAAACGGACTATTACTTGTGGAAAATTCTGACCCCCAGGAATGATATATTTTTTGTATTTCACTTCATAGAGTATGACATGACTTTTGTATATGTTTGGGTTTACTATAGATTGGTTGTATTTAGTTTGTGCGTAGGTTGATGACATGCAAGAGTTTCAGTTGGGTTAGGTCTTTAAGTTAGCTGTGTTTTAGTTCACATACAGTTTTATATTAACTTCATTATTTTATAAATTGCTTGTAAATAAAGGTGTGTTGGTGGTTTGGTATGATTTGCTGATTGCTTTTGTATGTGCTGTATGAGTGTGTTGGTAACATTTCATTTATAGTGTGGTTATGAAGGTAATTCTTCAAAGGTGCAAGGACAGTGATGCGGAGATGGGATGTAGCATACAGTTTCTTAATTTCTTCCATGTTCCTGTGTAGATGAGTACAGCTGTTGCTGTAAGGTTATTTAATAATTCAATGATGAACATTGCAGACAGTGACAGAACCCAGTATGAGAGTGCGTTGAATGTGTCCGAACTTCTGATAACACCAGCACAAGTCTCTGTACTGAAGCTGGCACTCTCTCTACACATCTACTCTCCTAAGGTTGAAATGTACTCTCAGATGGCCTTAGAGCGAGGAGTATTTGCCCTTTCCTGTCCTGTCATTGCTGATGTGGCAGGGAAACTCACATGCTGTGTTGAAGAGATGAAAAAATTGATTGCTCAGACACAGGTGAAGATCTTCTATCACTGCATGAATACTGTATGCATGAAACATTTTTTTGGTGGAATCATGTTAATGGTGCTCATTTTAGAACACCACCTGATTGTATTATTCAGCCGGTGATTTGAAATTGTGTGCTGTATGGTATGCAATATATATATAGTGTATGCAGTTTGGTACCAAATACTACCAGAAGTATTTCTTGAGACACTACATATGATTTTCTAACAGAATAATGCTATCTTGCTGTATGAAAGCCATGCAGTACATAAACTTATGAGACAGAATGACAGTTGTCAACTACCATGGCTGTCGAGACTAATTGATTACACTGTAGGTGATAATTCAAACTGCTGGAATCATGTGTGATGAATCCAGTGAACAAATTCATCTCGTATGTGAAGTGTACGGGGAACGTGAAGATAGGTTCCATGACACATTGAACATTGGGTATCAACAGTCCTTAAATACTGTGGCTGTTGTGGTGTGTCACTTAATGACAGCAGGCTATACCATAGCTTTGATGTTTATATTTGTTAGTGGATGTGAAAGTAATAATTTGGAATAGTCAAATTGATTTTGGGTGGTAATATGACAGTATTTTCATTCCCCTCCATTTGGTCACCTGAAAAGCCTCTCGCAAGGAGTACAAATTATGAAGATTCACATTGTGCGGTATTTACCTCTATCCTGTTACTTTTTCCTTCGTAGGCCCAAATGTCTTCCTCAGCACCTATTCTTGAACACTTTCAGCCTGTACTGTTCCTTTACACTGAGAGACCAAGTTTTACATCCATATAAAACAACAGGTAAAATTATAGTTCCATATATTTTAATCGTTATATTTTTAGATGGCAAATGGTAAGACAAAAGGTTCTGGGCCAAATAGTAGCATGCAATCACTGAATTTATTCTGATCTTAATAACTTCATGCATGAAATTTTGATTTGTTGGTGTCATTTTTAAGTATTTTACTTTGTCATATTTTCAAGGGATGTATTAGCTATGTTTGTCTTGTAATTTGATCCTACATTCTTCTCTCAAGAGAAGAACTTATGCTTAGTTTTTTCAGCATATAATATTAAACCAACCGCCATAACTGGTGACTAATAGAGCTTCTGTGTTTTTCTCTACTTTATAGAATTCAGCGGGCACATTGGTTCCAACACTGGGAAACACTTTTGTACAATAATTTTCAAGGGTAATGGAATCAGCTGTTTATGTTAACTTTTCAGGGAGGTGATCAAAGTCATGTTGAAACATTTGGTTTAGATCATCATTACCCAGAGTCTGAAAACAACAGTGTCACTGTAGTGCTGTATGGAGAATTAGGAACACAGGAGTTTGCAGAATTCCACCAAGTGCTGAAGTATTATGCTGTGAAGGGTGACATTGACTATGTACTGAGGCATTACATTAAAGTGAGTAACAAGTTATGGAACATTCTTTAAAATCACTACAAATCCAACTTTCAAGAAAATGGAAATCATTTGTAACTTACAGCTTATTATTTAGTTGTAATTTGAAATTGAAACTGTACTACAGGCTTTTCCTGTGATATACAGGATTTTTGACCATTATTTACTTCCAGAAATGTTTCCATGTTATTAGGGTCATCTAGGAAGTCAGCCTTTTCTCTTGTCTCTTTTTCCCAGAGTTTCTGCCCATTTTTATGAGTGTTTTTCCTTCCATAACATCTTTCCTAAGATATTTCCATCTTGATATTACTTGTCCTCATGGGCATTTTTCTTTTAGTTATTTAAGTTTCACAGCATTCTCTGGACTCATGTTTTCTTTCAGACTTAATATTTTTATGATCTGTAGTATTTATTTATGTACCTTAACAGCAGGACATGCCAAAACATAACACTGCTAATGACCATTAAATAAAGGTTATGGTGTTCAGATTGTTCACTACCAACAATGAACGATTCTGTTGGCATAAGTGTTATTGAGATGGGATTTTCTGAAACTTAGAAATGGATATAGACAAAAAAATAATTATTTTTGAAGGTACTAGGCACAACAACAATGGCTGCCATGGTGACCTTAGAGTACGTAGTTTTGATAATGAAATGTGAGATACCAATTTTTTTGTGGTCTTTTGGATTTTAACAGTGGCTTGTAGTCTGACCAGTCAAAGTACTGTGAGTATGGAAGTAGTATGTTCTTCCAAAACATTGGTACCCACCTACCAGGTGACAGTACCATTTAGACAGAAGACCATGAAGGGAAACTGCACTGCTCTGAAGACCTCAAGTGTTTTGCAGTATCAGTTTTTCCTCATACGTTGAAAATTCAGTATTCCTTTCCTTCTGTTGGAATTATAAGGAGTTAATAAGTTACAAAGTTTAAAGCAGAATTTTTATAAAGATTTTTGTCTGTTTCTTCCCCATCTTATGCACTGTAACAGGAAAGTTTAAGCCAGACATGGAAAATGTACTTGAAACTTTTTATCACTTCTATCCTTGTAGGTTAAATGTCTTCTTAGAAGTCTGATCCACTAAGAAAGAAAATTTGAGACAAGGGAGTATCATTCTAAATATACTGAGAAGTATTTATTACCTTAAATTAACTGACACTGATTCTATTCAAGGTTCAGCCGATATTTTCATTTTCTTTAAAAAAACGGTTCAGAGTCTGGCAGTTTGGTTCAGTTTTGGGCTTTATACAGGGGTACATTAGATGCAGGCCTTATGATGCTTTAATTTTACTTGATGTAATGTGTGTTAGCTTGCATTTGATGTCATTGTGTAGCTGATGTTGTGTGGTATGGTTTATAGCATTAATTTAATAGGTTTTGTGATTTTATACCAGGAACACCCAAAAAGACGGGTCCGCCTGTCAGGATATGGTGTAGAGTTGCAGATAAAGTCAACAGAATACAAAGCGCAAGATGATACAGAAGTGAAGGGTGACAGGACTCAGGACAACTTTGAGCAGGAAGATGAAGATGATGAGATTGAAGGTTTCAATTTTAGTAGACTTAAGTGAGTATAGCTGAAGGCTTGTAATTTTGGATGCATATGTAGATTTATGTGTAAGATCTTCTCTTACCATATGGTCGTTTCACAGCAGCAGTCTTCATGAAGTAGGTATGGTGTATACTGTGCAAATTTTAAATGAGGTTGGTTGTGTTTGAAGATGCTGGGTTTATTTGTTACTTGATTTAGTCATGACCACAGCATACACCATTCCTGATGTAAAGCGTCAGGAGAAGAAACGATGTGGGGAATCTGGGTTTATAAGGAGGGTAATATTAGGTCTGTAGTAATAAGCAGCTTTTGTGCTGCCTTTTTTCTTCACCTCTTTTCCTTTACATCTTCTTGCAGGTATGTGTGTGTGTGTGTGTGTGTGTGTATAGTATGCTTATATGACATGTCATTGGGAACTGTCTTGTTGGGATACTTTTACAGGTTTCCTAGCACTGAGATTTCAGAACATTTCTTAGTACATGTGATAATTATAAAAACTAGTGTGGTGTTTGAGAATATGGTGTTAAGGAGAATATTTGGACTTAGGAGGGACGAGGTAACGGGGGAATGGAGGAGACTGCATAACGAGGAGCTAAGTGATCTGTACTCCTCACCCAATATTGTGCGGGTGATAAAATCGAGAAGAATG
>Ga0131853_10007308_pt1 | contig 19967 bp, 9 predicted proteins | sample TergutLab28metaG_FD_92764 | JGI IMG/M metagenome (GOLD analysis project Ga0131853, IMG submission 92764) | Labiotermes labralis P1 segment gut microbial communities from Petit-Saut dam, French Guiana - Lab288 P1 (version 2) (version 2) | ecosystem: Host-associated > Arthropoda: Insects >... | reverse complement strand
ATATATATATATATAAACTTTTACGGTTTTCATTTGACTCTCCACCGTAATTAATGTGAACGTTTTCAAGCATTTCTTATCCATGGAACCTAAAACTGGAGACTCGCTATGGAGACGTACAGAATAATGTTATAAATATATAAACAAGTTCAATACCAACTAATTGAAAGATTTAGTTGGTAATGAACTTGTTTATATGCGATAACTGCATGACAGATTACAATAATAAGTACTATAAATATATTATGTAGTTTCATATTTACTCACTTTGTTTTAGACATTATGACTCTACATAAAAATAAATACAGTATTTCTATCATTTCTAAAAATAACTTGTCAATGTATTTCCAATAGTCTACACGTTTCCGATCCCTGTCGTTTGTTCTGGGAAACTACATAGTTGCATTATGTTTGTCACAGGCTGCAATATGTACGTACGCATATAGCATGGGCGTATCAAACTGAGTGCCATATAACCAATTTCTTAGCGCTTTCTGAGTTACTTCGTATCTGTTTCTTTCTTTTTTTACTTTTCCACGGCAGTTCAATTTTCTAAGTGCAGCATCAAGCACGCAACCAGCACTGCATGAAGTCAGACGGTGTACTTCTGGAAACCGAATCGTTGAAAGGATGGACTATACACCGCTCTCTACAATGTAAATAAAAGCCCTTTTATATCCAAAAATACAGATGACTACAGTACATCTGCTTCACAGAAACAAACATTAGCTTTACACTGGGCCCATTTTCTCATATGGGATGAAAAAGCTTCCAAATAATTCGGGAGAAAGTCTTCATAATTCGTTGTACATTGAGCAAGATGCAGATAGCGTGCATCTGCTTCATTTTAAACAAAAATAAACAAGGGAAATTGAAGTATGAAGCAAAAATCTATTCTTGGGTTTAGAAGAAATTAAATAAAAACAAGAAGCGAACGTCATCCTCGGCGAGACGTGACAAGAAAACAGTTCTGTCTTGGAAGCTCGCTTATCTACCGTACCCGTCTATCTGTTCATTTTCCCCCTCTCCTGTGCTTCTGCTGCTTTCTTTCGCAACACCTTACCCATCATTCCTTTTCTTTACAGTTACGGACAGATAAGAGGTATTTCTACGCTTAAGCACCGCACCATGAAAACATTACAGAAAGCATAGATGTAGGCCTATATCTCCGCGTACTATAGACTTCGCTGTTGGGTGGCGGAAAAGGTAGAAACGTCCTGTGCGAAGTATGAAGAAATATGAGAGAACAGAATTATAGCTACACTCATTCTGAACTTTAGCACCACCTGGAGTGAGCGGTTAGCTTAACGCAGCAGCGACTTTACTCCTCGGAGAAAAAGCATCTCATGGGCTCCAGAGCCGGCCTAGGCGCTGGGAAGAACAAGAAATCTCTTGTCCCTGTTAGAAATCGAGCTACGGTTGCTGTGTCCTCCACCCCGTAGCACAGTCACTATACCGAATACGCTAATCCGGCTCTCTTAGATGAAGATGAGTCATTAAATTAACACCGTGGCCACTTTGACCCCAGGTACGTAAAAATGTATCCCACTGGACATAAGGCTGTGTGAACCCCAGAGTCAGTCCAAATATAAATTTTTTCAAGGTTGACACTGTGACCATGACGTAAATGAAACCCTTATCTTTAAAACCTAATTAATTATTTTACTAGCCTAGTCAACAAGACTCCCTCATGAGCTAAAAAAATTTAAAATCGTCTGCGTGTCCACAACGAAAATTTTATGGGAGAGTGGAGGTTAGGCTCCGCTCAGTCTGAACTCCTGCAATGGATAGAGGTGAGTGGTCAGCTTCGCGCTCCATGTTTTCCTTTGTGGTCGGGGGTTCCCAATCTTTCCACTTACATGGAATCCCAACACCTGTCTTTGTAACTTACTAGAGTCACTTTTCAGACGTTACCAGTGTGAACTAACTAGTCAAGAAATTTTCAGCCTTTTGTGTAAAAATAAATGTACATTACCGTGTTCACAGTATCCCACCACTATACCTTGTCCCATAGCGGATAAGCTCAGTCCTCAACATTACAGCCCATGAAATAAGTTCATTCTCGTTGCATCATACACCGGATTTAAATATTTCTTTTGTACCCACCTCCGAAACTGGATGACAGCCTTCCCTTGTAAACTCTGTGAAATTTATACTTAATTGTTCACATAGCTGAACTTCCATGCGGTACATGAACACTGTAGCGTAATGTCACGGGATGGTTCGATGGTTAGTTTCGGTAGTACAGACGGATAGGTAAATGAGTAGATGTGTATGATAGATGATGGGTTAGAGAGGATAGACGGAGAAGGAATGAGTAAACCAGCTGGATAGATAAGAAAAATACAAGAGTTATTTGGATACAACTGTTGCAAGTAACGACGCTTCTTCAAAAGCAGTAGTCACACTTACAGAGGAGAATGGCAGGACGACTGTAATAAAGATTTAGAAAGAACGTTGAAGCAAGTAGTTGTGGATTTGTAAAGAGTTGGCCCAGCTTTTTCTTGACAAATTACAAAAACCTCATAAAAGTCTCCCTTCTCACTTTTCATACTTTTATGTCGTTTTAAATCTATAAAGAAAAACGACGCTAGCTTACAAAACATATCTATATTATTCGTGATTTTTTGGGGTTTGAATATGACCATATAATACAGTAATACAGTCAGAACAAAACACTACCCTAAGGAACAGCTCTATCATTGAAAACATGTGTCTAACATAGACAGGCCTTTCCCGTCGTAACTGACAATTTCTTTCAATGAAAAACTTTTAAACGTGTCACTCTTCCCATTTAACCGCTTTTCCTTCCTAAAACAAGGCTTCAAATTACCTGCTTCTTGAAGTAGTACACAGGCTTTATCAAAATTCTTGTACTTTCAAAATGCCGTACGGTTTCATTAACCCCATAGGTAAAGCGTTACCTTTCAATTCATAATTTTTCGCGAAATTCGAATATATTCAATACCATTAAGTGAAGATCTTCTACACCGATTTTATCCGAATTGACTTTAAAAAAAAGTAAAGGAGAAATAGAAACCCATTTACACCCTTCAGTAAACAATGGCCCTCAATGTGAATATTTTCATGAAACTCGCGTTTATTTGGCAGCGGTTTGCAAAGAGATTCGACATAGAATTTCACTAAAATCCAACACGGATCAGTCAATGTCCTACACTGACAGAGAGATATACTCCAGCAAAGTCGGTCTTGCATTTACGACTTGAAAAATGCCTAAATTCAGGCACTGCGTTGCGAAATACACAGTCAATAAAATAATCAGTAATGTCCGATAATGTATTTATCTCTTCCTGACTCCGAATCTATAAAGTTTCCCATTTTTAAGCTTCAAAATAAATAACGTTGAATAATACATTACCAACCCACTGTTCAGTCATTTTTTTAATGTACCCCTTTCGTAAATTTCATAATCAATAATATACAACAAAAAATCTCTCACGCATCAGTGCAACTTCAAGTACATACAATAATGATTTATTCTACTGCGACCAGCTTCATTAACAACTAATGTGTTTGTAATAAACCAAGATGTAAAAATATATGAGAAATCCCAAAATTAGAAGTGCAAAAAAATTGTGTACTCGTTACGGAGCATTTCTTTTCACTTCTTCTTTCTGTTCCCACGTACGACAAAGTTTATTGTTCAGATCAAACAGCACATAACCAGATCTATAAATTTGTATAATATATTATGCACCGTCAATACACAACATACATCAAACCAGATGCAATAATTACAATTAGGTTACATTTAGCTACACGTTTCGGCCGTGACATTAATGTGAACGAAATGGGATCCCATTGAGTACTATTTTTACTCTACCTTATTGTTCTTAGTTGGCCTGAAGATGGCCGGTCACGGCCAAAACATGTAGCCAAATATCACCTAATTGAAATTATTGCATCTTGTTTGATGTATGTTGTGTATTGACGGTATAAATGTATTATACAAATTTGATCATACACAACGGGATGGTCTCTCTCAAATTTAGAGCTATAAATACTTACTGTTATAAAGTGAAAAATCTTGTTAACGGTAATGAAGAGCTTTCAAGAAAGAAACTCCAGTAGGAATCTTACAAACGGTGTCTTCAGGACATTTCTGCCGTCTTATAAAGCTAGACGTCCATAAAAATCTGCATCACGGCTTTCGAGAACTCTGAGCATGTTATCTTCAGTTTCCGATGGCAAAACAGTTGTTGCATGAGTATTGGCACGTCAATACAAACACATCCTTCCTCAGCTTTTTAGTGGAGCACAAGGAATTCTGCATGTATAGGATCAAACCAGAAACCGCGAACGGTTGGACTACAATAAAAGAAACTCCACTGTTACAGATTTTGTGTGTGTGTGTGTGTGTGTGTGTGTGGTGTGTGTGGTGTGTGTGTGTGTGTGTGGTGTGTGTGTGTGTGTGTGTGTGTGTGTGTGGTGTGTGTGTGTGTGGGGTGTGTGTGTGGGTGGTGTGTGTGTGTGTGTGTGTGTGTGTGTGTGTGTGTGTGTGTGTGTGTGTGTGTGTGTGTGGATTGAACGGTTGGCCTGCACGTTTTAGCTCTACACTGTATTCGATCACACAAGTCACAAACAGCAGGCAGGTTATGAAAACGGATTAGCTTATTACACTGACTGCAAACGGAGTATTTTCCTTTTCATCTTCATGCGTAATAGACATTTTAGTTCCGGCCTGCCTAACTCCAGAATTTTTCAGTTCCAAATCACTACACGGACTTCGATTAAATTTGCTACAGTGTTTTCAACCTGTCACGTATTAGAGTTGATCGAAAATTTCAGTTATTAGGAAGAAATAATGTCTGGCATATAAGCATTGAGTACATTTAATACTCCGTCAAGAACTTAAAAAAAAATCATATTCGCGGAAGTGATTAGTCAGAGACATTAGGCAGTTAAAGTTAATCACAGATCCTTTAGGAATAAGAGTTCCAGGAATGTTCCAGTACGCTCGCCACGAACAAGATGGCGGGAAATGTTGACAATTGTAACTTTAGTCTCAGTCTAAGATAAATAAGCTGTAACACATAACAATTATGCAATAGGCGACGTATTGTCACACTAAGTACAAGTAACATGTTGGCTTAACCCGAAAAGTTTCCCGTAAATGTCGAAAGATAGCCGGTGCGAAATTCGGTCGGGAAAGAGACGAACTTCCGAAAGAATTTTCGTGTTATTTTCCTTAATACTTCATTTTACACCATCGGTCCAAATGATCTTCTCCATCATTTTCCAACACAATATTTCAAATTTTCCAGGTATTTCTCATCTACTTGCCGAAGGGTCCAATTTTAAAAATCATACAAGACTATGCTCAAAATGTAGCATTTTGTTTGTTTCCCCCTAAATTTAAGTCCAATCTATTGGTAAAAAAATCTTCTGCTTTGACCACCGCATTCTTCCGTTTAGTTTCACGTGTACATCTTGCAGAATTTGTTACAATGCTACCCAAATATTTAAAATCCTCTATTGTTTTTTATCTATCATGTTCAGTACTGGGGATAGTTGTCTTAAGATTCTCATCATTTAAATTTTTAACACGTTCATTTCCATCCATAGCCAACTTCCAATTTCAGTTAGTCTGTCAGTCATGCCCTGTTGCACGGCTTCTTCCGTAGCCAGTAGAACAAGGTCATCTGCCTATTTCACGGTACGAATTACTTTCCCTCCTATTTTGAGGTCTCCAAACCCTCCAAGACAAACATCATCAATGTCTAACTCCTCTTCCAGTATTCACTTTTCTTTTCTCCCCCTGGTCTATTTTAGTTTAACACACAGATCCATGTACAATTTTCTGATCACTCTTCTTTCGCGCCAGTCGATACCAGTTAGGTTTAGGATCTGCAAATACCTCTGTCAGTCTATGAAGCACGCACACGATTCGTTACCTATGTCCGAAGTTCGTTCTGCTATTATTCTCAGCACCCCAATTGTATCACTAGCTCCTTTTCCTCTTCTAAATCCAGACTGATTCTCTCCAAATACATCCTCAGTTTGCCTTTCGAAACTTAGTCCAAGTATCCTCGCTACAATCTTTACATTATTTGTGATGCGGCTGATTGTGTGGCGGTCGCTGCATTTTGTAGCTCTTGGCTTATTCTTTAAGCAGTCACTGTTAAGGTCACTTATATCCTTGGACCACTCTCCAGTTTCATATGCGTTGTTGATCTGTTGCGTCACTGTTCTGAGACCACATTTTCTCAACAATTTGAATACATCCCCAGGTACAATATCGTCTCCTGCAGCAATTTTAGCCCTCATCTTATTGATATCATCTCATAGTGTCGTTAAATAATCAATAAATGAAATAAAGTTTAGGTGCAGAAAGAAAAAAAGGATCACTTACTTTCCCTTGACGTTGAATATTCGGTTTATATGCAGGCACTAACTTTACTGCTCGCGGCTGGCGAGTGAGTGCTGTTAAGTTGCTGATAGACTTCAGTTGCATTTCTGAAGCCCGGACTGGATTTATTGTTATAATTTGAATACTGTTAGATTTACCAAAAAAGTGCAATTATATCTTAAGACCTATTTATAACTTCATTTCAATCATCTTGTTTAGCAAACCCAGTAAAGTCCCTTTCTATTGCACATGAAATATGATCACATTTCAACAATTAACGTATTTGCTCTAGTTACTTGCGGAAACACGTACGTATGCTAACTCAGTTCACAAAACTGAAACAGAACAAAGGCAAATACAAGAAGGAAGTTCTACAAAATATAATTGTAAAGACAAAAGTTCAGGTTTTTCTAGCACGTTGGCATCATATTTTCTGCCTTCAACTTGGACAACCCTGAAGGCAGCAGTTGGTTAGAATCGTAGATCACAGCCCTAAATGCGCGAAGCAGCTGAGGACAATTGCTGGAAGAAAACGATGGTACAAGTAACGGTGAACAACGACAATAAAACGGGTGATACGGAGTAGAAAAATGATGTGGATAAAGAAAGCAATGATGATGAAAGAAAAGAGTAGAGGAACTAGATTGGAAGCAGCAAAAGTGGGGTGACACGAGGACACAGAAATGAGGGAAGGAAGGAAGGAAGGAAGGAAGGAAGGAAAGAATGAAGAGGAAAATGAGAAAAGAGACATCTACTTTTGGTACTTCTGTATTGACTACTGCAGTTATTTGAGATTCTGAACGTCTTAACTTAGACTGTATTGTACTCTGCGCGAAGGGATTGATTCATGTTCATGCGCATATCGTTCTTCCGAGGTCCGACTGGTAACATTTCAAGAATTCCCTCCATGAAAATTCTCTTTATTTCTTGCTTCTCATATCAGCTACATACATTTATCCGACCGTGACTTCTCTAAATGCAACAACAAGAAAAGGATAAAATAAAATTTGTAACTATATCAATTTCCTTACATCTCTATGTTTCCAGAAGAACTTCTTTCTCAGGCATTTCGAATTTACGGTCTTGCTGCAGAAGGGATGCATAACGTGATATCTAGCAATGTACTTTATAAAAGCACCAGCAGAGTTAAACTCATTCATTAAATGAAATATATAGATCAAACGAGTTTTACACGTACTGAAACTGACAGAAATTATGAAATACGGCAAGTAGATCAATGTGGGAACACATTCTATTTTTAAAATCAATAGCTCAGTATTCGAAAGTCGCTGGAATATGGTGTATGGGATATGATGAAACAGAAACACAACGACCCTAAGAAACCCTACAGAAATAACAGGACTGGAAACGTGCAATGCCTGCTGGAATGCAGAGTTTCTATATGATTTGATATTAATTACAACTTTCAACTTAAATCCATATAGGTACTTTTTCGAAAAATGTACATGTTTCTCTGAATACAGACCTACAGCTTAAATTAATAACGCCCTTTTCCTTTACTATTCTTTCGGTCAGATTGGAAATCATAATTACTTCGTATTGAATTTTAAACTTACTGTGAGTACGGCGTTTCGAGCCAAAAATTCGCGCTGGCATGTAGGCTACTGTGTTTATATTGAAAATTTCCTGCTGTGGTTCCTCTGGTTGATATTGTTACAATGGTTACTCTTTTACCTGTTGTTACTTTCACTTGTAAGCTTTCCTTGGTCAAAATCTTAATAATGGTTACCATGCCTAGAGTAAATCGAGAGTGACAGCCGCACTGTCACATCCCACACTGGTATATCTGCCATAATCTTGAAGCAATTTGTAGGGAATACAAGTTACGAGTTCGGTTAAGCTTCAAAAGGCATAACGCATACATCAAGCGTTATCAAAAGCCGTCTAGTGGTTTACGACATGAAACACGCGAACGAAAGTACAAGATGTATAATTACGTTCTTTACACAGGAATTACACCTACTTACACACACTTCACGTATACATTCTTTAAATTTGAAAGAGTCCATTAAACCTGATGCGTAACTTTTGCGTTCAAAAAAATTCTTCTACTAACTTAATAAGGAGCCAAATACATAAATTCAAAGAGAAACAAAATATCTTTACTCCTAAATTGTCAAGGAGCTGTTCATCGAAAAACTATGTCATATTCATGAAATACAGTGTCATTTATATTTTATATCACACATTTCTTTCCTTAAATATGAAATGTTTTCGAGGAAATGGATGAAGAATCTTCGGGTTTGTAATGGGCTATATTGCACTGATGAAGACTAAAATAAAATTCGCCTGATGAAATTCATTACGGAATCCAAATATTATTTTGCGTTTCATAGAAATCCGCTGAGTGATTAAGGAGATGTTATAAATAAGGATGGACAGTATAGCAACATGACCTCTAAGCAACGCGTTCATTTTATGTACGATTTCAAAAGCCACAATAAATCAGCAATTTCAAGTGTCATTTAATGGTTCCCAAATTTTAGAGCAGCGGTTGTGAGCAGACAAAGCTCAGTCAATAAGAACAACAACGACCAAGCGGACGAATAGGTTCGATGCCCTGTAAAGGCACAAAGTCAGTACTGACACGTGGGTCAACCTAGACCTTCGGTTAAGGCGCTCTGATGTTGGCACCTAGAATTTTTATCAATATGGAATAAAATATTGAGCTTTATTTTAAATCCTCATATAAGCCTTCCTGATGTAGTGCTGAGGCAGAGGGATAATTCACCTTTCTAGCTGTCAACTATTCTTTTGACTCTGGTCATACGGCCTTAATACAAAACGAAATGTGAATTAAATAATCGGTTTATCAAGTCATTACTTCAATATCTTTGCCTTCAGAAGAATGACCCCTGAGGTGCCTTATTATTTTCGCCCCTTATTCTCCCTCTTACTTTAAAAGTAATGTCAACGGTGTGGAAAGAAAATTTATAAGGACGATGGGGATTTACTAGATCGCACCCTAAATATCAGAACGGCAAACGTCAGGTCTTTAATTAAATTGTGTACATTGTTTGTCCAGTCTTCATGAATGCATATTAAGTTCCTTCCAGCTTCGCTCGGCGTCATCATTAATTTAGGAGAAACTGTTCAGCGAATACTTCTTTAATTGAGTGCTGTAATTATTAGGGAAATTACGGACTGAGGCCACAGAAAGGACCCAATATATCGACCAGTACAATGAATCCCTCAAATTGTTATGCTTCCCCTCTCCAGCCTTCTTCTCTATATTACCCACCACTAGTTTGACCATTATGTTGACATGAGTGTTTTAGTGATAGCGTGATAAACTTTGCCATGGATAAGCCCTTTGAGCTAGTCGGCAAGGTAACAGGAGGCAAATGAGAAGTACAACAGTACGTAGAGAGTGGGAAGGCTGGAGCGTGGATCTCCGTAATATTCATGGAATTTATTTCCACGCATTCCTTACAAATGTGTCATACTTGTTTAGTTCATTGGTTTCATTGTCGGTTAGTCTTTTGACTGATTGTTTAGTTCTTTAATTGGTTTGTTAGTTGGTTTGTTGCTTGGCAGTTTCTTAAACAATTTGTTTCAATGCAGACCCTACAAAATGTCGGATTGGGTTGAAGTATGATCGAAGCTGGTAAGTATTTGTAAGGTGCAGATCTCGTCTATTTTAAGGTATTACCCGAGCATTATCATGTAAAGACCGAAGAAGGGTCAGAAGTACCTCAGTTAGAGAACACGATCGAGAATTGAAAACAGTAACTTCTAAGCATCGTTAACATACATCAACTTTTTCGGTACCTTATTAGCTTTTTAATTCTTTAAAGAGACATCTTACTGTGCAGCATGGTGTTAAGTGACATAAAGGCAGCATATTTATGCACATGGATCCGTAAATAAAGTCAGAGGACAAGGTCGTAGCCTATTTAAATGTGTTATCCTATTATTCACTTGACACAACTGATGATAAACTAGAGAAACTCATTAACCAAAATCAACAGCAAATCCGAAACTCACACTGGACAAGTCTTGAATACAAAGCAGAAGCCTGACCGCTGAATTTACGCTGAGTTCAACTTCTCGAAGCGAATCCTCGGTAAAGGCCCCTAAAATGTTTCAAATGTGACATATTCGTTAATAACATTCATGACAATGAGCATATTTCATACTTCATATGGATATCAGTATTGTATTACGTCTGGAAACGAAGATATATATGTCCCATCATTTGCTGCTTTGATGGCCACTAGAGCTATCACATATCCGAAAAAAACCTACATACCACATTATTTCGATTGAACACTCTGGAGGCAGAATCCATGAAACGAATGTTCTACGGCCTTTCATAACGTATGTCGGGAGGTACATTCCCCTTAATACAGCTTCACTTGTCCAGTGAGTGCAGCCGATATTCTACATTGGTTAGACTGTATGATTTTAACGTACATCGATCGACAGATTAATCCATTCATTCTAAAGTTATTGGACGATATTATTCCGGCTGCCGTGGTTGTAGACGATAGGCTAAAATGAGATGGAACAATGAACATGAATTGTTGGGAAAATATTTGAAAGGATTCAGAAGTATATATTTCATGTTTCTGTTCCACAGTTAGCTGGATACTGTGAAAACACTAAGTCGGAATGTGAATGGAAAACATCTCAGATAGTAGGCTAAAGTGTTGTTACTATTAAACAAAGTTGTTCAGTGAAATTTGATTTCGCGATCCGAGATTCTTGCGACGGTGAAACGTGCTGACATCTGTAATGGTAATCTGTGTGGTATGGTAGATAGGTACCGCCGATTCGGATAAGCATACTTCCACCACTTTCAGGATAGACTACGCCGATCTTCAAAGAGTAGTTTGTGATGAAAAGGATAAAGAGTACTTACTACAAGTGAATCAGTATCAGCAGCGTAAAGTGGATCACGTGTTCCTGAGAAGTCGTCGATACGACTATAGTATAGATTACTTATGAGCCTCAACTGCGCAGTTTAAATAGGACAGAATGATATAAAGTGTTATGATGAATAGTGGGGATGTAAGCATTTGGAACGAGGTGGTTTCCATATCTTGCGAAGTTTTATTTCGTAATTTTTCTGGATAGATCGAGAAAATCGAAGAACCTGTCAATATAACGACAACCCTACCAATATTCGAATCAGAAACATCACATTCGGGTCGAAATATCTAGAGCGTTACTGCTAAACCAACTTCCTTCGTAGGCAACATATAATAAGCACGATGTTTTGCATGCTATTTGACGACGCTTCATAAAGTAAAAATATTACTTAACTTCGAATGGGGGAAGATTAATACAAATAATTAAATGCGAAATACGTGGTGGGAAAATGTCGAGGCGTACCATAACGTACTAATCGTGAATTATTTTGGAAGTCTTAGAATTAGGAAACGTCCGACTGTATAGACAAAGCAATGGCAAAACTTGTAATTTATACAGACTGGTAGGTTTGCTACGTTATAGATCCACAAATATAATAGCTTGAAGACTTCTTAAAAAATGATAATCTTATGCCATCAACCACACCAAATTTTATAAGTCCCGTCACCGGATGCTACAAGGCATGAGTTGACGTGACTAATAAAGTTTGGTGTGGTTGACGGAACACGTTTGTCAGAATTTAATAAGATGTACCACAACAGGATGAATTCTACAAAACGAAGATTTCTTATATGTAATAAAACGGAGATAAATTTCGGTTTTAAAATAGATAGCATACACCAATGTCAATTTGAAAATTTTAGGAGGAACGTAGGGGAAATAAAGTCTTCGAAAACATAATTTATTTTTACCAATTGAGTGTAACCTAAAATATTCCAATATTCGCTATGCATTATTAAGGTAAACAAATCAAAGAGAAGCTGGACGGGAAATGTAGCACGCATTGCAAACATAAGAATATAAAGAATTTGTGATCAAAATACTTGACGGGAACTGACCACTTGGCGGGCCAAAGCAGAGATTTTTGGGTATTTCAAGGGTCTTAAACACGTAAGACTTAAAGATACGAGTATGAGCTGGACTCATCTGACTCAGTACAGGGTTCATTTCTGGGTTCGTTTAACATGATATTAAAGCTTCTGGTTCTACAAAAGTCTGGTAATTTCTTTACTAGCTCAACTACTATAAGCTTTGACGTTTTGTTGACCGTGCATCTCAGTATATTTATCTCAGTATTTAACCAACTCGATGTACAAAATTTGTTTCACAATAAGTTTTATTTCATGCTTCTACATGTTTCGGGCATATGTGTTCATCATCAGGAGGTCAAAATTGCATTACACAGCCTCTGGTATCACCACACCTATAGGTGGACGTCTCGTGCACGAGACCTCCTGGTGATGAGCACATGTGCTCGAAACATGTAGAAGCATGAAATAAAACTTATTGTGAAAAAAATTTTGTGCATCAAGTTGGTTAAATACCGAGATGAATATAAGCTTGTTTATGCAATCACTTCCAGTGAGTTAGATACATAAAATAGTGTCTGAAAGTAAGCCATGTGTACCCACAAAGCAAATATAGACAGCAGGCCTCTTGATCTAGATTCCGGAAACAGAAATTAAATTGTAAATTTTCCATCTCAGTGCAACACATCCGCAAGAAGAGCTCATCTTATGTTTCAGTTTTGTTTTGCTGCTTCAGAATACAGTCCTCGTCTTAATATCAAAATATTGGATACGGCGCTTTGCACATGGCGAAGAATATATAATGAAATTTCCTGGCAGTCTCCTATGTATCTTAGAAAATATAGGAAGTAATTCGTTTCGTAGAAGGGAAAAGTAGTGAGAGAAAGTGGGGAAAGAGGAATAGATGACTTGACTGGAGCAAGACTTCATCTAATGGAATAATAAGATTTTCTAACCGATAATAATGCGTTTGCCAGAGTTTCAGTCTGTAAGATTCAATGACATGGCTTGTGTCTCCTCTTCACATAATGCAGCACATCAAGAACACGCACAGACACAATCACCCGCTTGAAGTTCAATATTATAACATAAATCACAGCCATGAAAAATTTAACACATTGTCTCAATAAATCTAAGGAATAATTACGTTTGTTAGAAGCTACTTAAAATGTGTGTAATAACGGTAAAAATACAGTGTAACTCCTAAATTGTACCGAGGGGTAGGGTGGTTAATCAAACAGCTGGTTAATCTGGAGAAAGCAAGACAAGAGCACAGCATAAAGTAAATCATTTTTAGTTTGTTATTTAAGAAGGATGTCAAAGGCTGAGGTTATACTATAGCGTCACTGATACATGAATAGATGAGTATGGGACAACAGTGAACGATACCTACAGTGGAAAACCGCAGTCCTCGAAGGAAACCCATTCCCAGCGCCACTTCGCCCACCAAAAATCGCACGTGGCGTTGCCTGGGCCTGAGCCACCTGAGCCATGACACGGATCGGCGTAGACTTAAAAGCCGTCACGGATGTTTTTGAAGTATAAAAGATGATTTATCACTCACAGATATACCCACGTTTCACACAATAACAATCTCGGTGTTTAATAATCATTAAATTTTAATTAATTATTTTATTATGTATTAAATTTATAGTTTTCGCTGCTTTTTGTTTACATTCAAGGTTGTTAAGCAGGAGGCCCTGTAAAGACAGCGTGGGCTGAGAGAAAGTAAACTTTGAAATAAACAGTGAACAAACGTTTAGTATAGTACCAATGAACGTAAACCAATATCAGTAGACGGGACAATAATATCCATAGAGGCCTACACGAGTAGTCAGTAAACAGGACGGAAAATGTGAAATGCAATGACGTAGATTAGAGTAGACCATTCCCTCGTATCCACCTAATACTCGCAGTTGTCTCCGGAGTGGGCAAAGGTTGCCGCGGTGTGCGTGTGCATATACGTGTACTCAACAGCTGCATTGTGCGCGGTTATTTCTTCAGCAGTTCGTAGCTACTTTACTGGCCAAACAAACTGTTCTCTCAGAATTATATATATATATGCATATACATACACATATACATATACACCTGTTCACAAACCCCTTTACTCTACATAAAAGTAAAGTAGTCCCAAGTTATATCAGAAATGTAAACACAAAAACCACAGAGTTTTAGTTTAAATCAGAATATATTTAGTTCAAGGCAGTTACATATTTCAATCATATATGGTCATCATCAGGCTGGCCGCAAGAAGGAACATAACTACATAGTTATTTAAAGCACTGAGATCTCAACTCTAAAACATAACTGCGTGCTGATTTTCTTTCTTGCGGCCAGTCTGATGATGACCATATATGACTGAAACATGTAGCAGCCTTGAACTAAAAATATTCTTATTTAAACCGCGAATATATTGTTGTACGAATTTCTTGTACGATTTTGATTATTTAGGAACACAAGGGGGACGAAAACCCTGAAACTTGAAACGCAGTCCTTTGTTCAATTAAGTATTTCAAGATTAAACTTAACCTAAATGACATTTCACTAACCAGACCAAGCGGCTCAGTAAACACACTACACCTGGGTTATAAAAACCGATCAGTAAATGCTGTGTAGGTTAAAAATCGTGGTGTGGTCCGAGGCCCATACAAAACCCGTATATACACTCCATGGACAAAGCGTAAAATTTGTGAATGTTAAACGTTGTAGTACATAAAGTAACCACTGGTCTTCAAAGGGATAAGCACCACATTATGGGCACCTACAGCTTAATCTCGGAACTAGATAAAGATTTATTGTCATCTTTTCGTTTTCCTCTATTCGACCACTGGTTTATGCACCTCTGCATTCCAGTCCAGCAAATCTTTAAACCAAAACACCTGAACTTGTTAATTCTTTTCTCCTTATTCCAAGACTTCACCCATAATTTATGTCACATTTTTTAAAGATACGAGTAAAATATTTTAAACACAGTACCTATGTTAAGCGAGTGAACTCAGCGCAATTAGTTGCTTCTATGACACAATCTTTAAACCAGCTGTTCTGCTGTTACAGATATTACGCTGCATAATCGGTGAAAAAGAGATTCAAAGAACACAGAAGTTTCAGCGAATTACATAAATTACCAAAAAATTATCTACAAAAATATTAACAACCATTCTTATAATACAATTTACTTGTCAATGTTTTATGAAACATTTATGAAATATTAAGTTGATTTGTTCTGTCATTGTCTACAGCTCTTGGGAGCGGCAGTTTTCGGTCTAGCCTTGTGGATGGCCCTGGAGCCTGGTTTCGCGGATTGGGTCGAGAAACTGCAGCTGTACGATTACTACATTGGGGTTTACATCCTCATTGTTGTTGGAATCCTCCTCATATTCGTGTCCTTCGTCGGCTGCGTCAGCGCCTTCATGGAAAACAGCATGATGCTCACCATAGTAAGTGATTATGTAGCTATAGGTTACACTGATGCCTCGACCCGCTAGATTTCCTATGAGATTTCCTTTATCCTAAAATGAAACATGGTTCGGCCATTACACTGTTCTGTTCCAGTATGCCCTTCTAAATAACTTACTTGAATGACAAACGTTCTGAACAGGCAATGCAAGGCCACATTCATGGAGGTATACCTGTCATTCTATGCAAAACGTTGGCGTAACAGCAATAAAAACGCAATTCTACCCACAAAATTTTAACACTGCCAACGTTCAGAATTATCCTTTGGCATAGCCTGTTGTCAGTGGAGGTTTATTATTGTGTTCCTGCACTTCTGTTGGTTTGTGCCAAAGATTATTTACTAATTCTAATAATAACTGCGTAGACCTCTAGTCCAGTGTCTGAAAAATATTCAAAACATAAGAAGTGTTCGGGCGTTGCTTTACTCCCGTCGGCAGAAAGATGCCATTGTAGACTACCGACACGACGTTATTATTAATATTTCCTTTGTATAGTACTGAAACTGGTACCTTGGGAAGAGTGGATTCGTGTGCTAAACATTAGACTATTTTACGAATTGAAGAGTGATTATGAAACACGTAAAATAAGGAAGGACGCGGCAGGACACAATTGTGCCCTGTTTATCACGAATAAGAAACAAATTCTGTAAATTTGCTACATGTTGTTGGTTGAGAATAGATTTACTGAGGCTTAGGGAACCAAACAAGCGTAATTAGAAATACATAAAAATAACTGAAACTACAGTCATTACTAGGACTTCTTCTTTTCGTAATGCCCCCTCATACGGACAACAATAACAGTCGGAAAGCAAAAATGTATTTGAAAATAAAATTTTACGAATCGTGGTATTCCAGACAAAAAAAAATACCTCCGTTTGGTTGCAATGGAATGAAATAGCCGGAATGAGACTGTCATCTCAGTCAGGTCCGAGAATCACTCGAAAGTGACGCAGAGTGATACACCAGATTGTTTGGTTCTATTCGGGAGAGTGCAGTAGTAATTTAATTATCATATAATGGAACTAATGAATTAGAAATTCAGAAAAACAGTAATTGATATATATGAGACTGAAAAGCAGTGCGTAGGAGAGAAGTGCAGGTAACTGAGTCCGATTGGAATGTTAATGTCTTCGGCATTTTGAGATACAATTATTTGAAAATTCGCAATCCCCTCAGAGCACAGATAATATTAACGCACAACTTCGCCCATAAATTATATAACTATATGAAGGGAATGTTTGGTGTAATAAGGAAAATTCTATAGTAAATCAAATGATAGCTCTGTAACGGCATCTAACACATAGCGTTTCTGCGCATGTGAGGCGCCATCACTCTGTGCCGCGAATGACAGTAACGAGGCATTGTATCAAAAGTGGACAGGTATATTGCGGTAAAGTGGGTACTTTCCACTGCAGTGCTTTGCTGCTTTGTGGATTTCATTGCTCTTGATAGAAATTTATTACAGATACGAAGCTATTCTTCCCAACCTAGTAAAATTACAAATGCGAAGAAGGTGCCAAGTATGCAATTACTACTTGTCTCATTTTAAATACTCACCATGTACAAATAGGATTAAAGTTAATTTTTCTACAGGAGATTGTATTTTACACGAAGTAATATTTTCGATCATAAGAACCTATATGTCACAGCAAAAACTGGTTGAATTAATGTAAACTGTACTTCTGTTGGACCTAAACGAACTGAATTTAAATCATGTTTGACGGATAAGAATTGAAATTAAAATCATCTTTTAGCGATAGTCACTGAAGCTAAAATCGCCGTATTGTTGTCGGTACAGAACCTATCATTGTCAAACATCCTCGAAATTCGTTTTGTAATTTTAATACATGGCACATGCGTGCAATTACGCGCACAGAAGGACAGCTTCCCATTATCAATCGAGTTTAGGCACTTCTTACCAAAAACGTAGACAAATCCTGAACGTAAACGTCGCGCACGGACACAAAAAAGAAAGACTGGCGAACCAGTTAGCCAGCAGACAAGTAATGTGGGGAGGAGGGATTTGCATTCTCCCTAAAAATGAGACACTTTTGGAGACAAAACTGATAAGCAGTACCGCAAAGAAATAGTATATTTCCTTGCCGTATTATGTTCCATATGAGATATGCCCTTGTAAGATGGGGTGGCATTATTTTCACGTGCAAACAAATCCTAGGATGACTGCACTGAAACAGCACTTGTGACGTCACACACAAACCGCACTCCATCGTAACCATGGCAACCTGGTAACCATGGATATCCAGTACCTATGGCAACTCAGGTGTGACTCTGTCAGTCACTCATTCACACTGCGCTTTGCATAACGGGAGACATGAGCAGATTCTGCACAAATCTTCCACATGTGATCTTAGCAATTTGACCGCTGTATGATAAGAATCTCTTTCTGTTGCCTATGCAGAACGTGTCTTTTTTTTTTGCGTGGCAAGGTAAAGGAGATAAACGAAATCCATCAGAATAAAAAAAACAATAAAACTGTGGTTCACTATGGCCGATGAAGAACTAAAAATTCTTCGAAGAAAAATCTACCACTTCCCGGAAATTTTACATAAAAATTTAAAAATTACAAAACAAATACGGATAAAGAATGTGTGATTTACGTCGGATATATCTACTAGCCCTTGGACTACTCAATGTTATATTTTCGACTGCACAGACATTTAGATAATGGTAAATTATTTCTGAATGAAAAATTTTGCAAAGTACGGAAACAATTGCTATGGCAGGTGTAAGACCGTTTCCCAGGACCTGCTTCAAATGACTCAGAGAATCAAAAATTATTACTTCTGATTCCCAATCTCTTAACCGATATTTTCGTTTATTTCTGAATGAAAAATTTCGCAAAATACGGAAATTGCTATGGCAGGTGTAAGACCGTTTCCCACGACCTGCTTCAAATGACTCAGAGAATAAAATATTATCACTTTTGATTCCCAATCTCTTAACCGATATTTTTTTAGGACATCCAAGCTATAAAAAGGGGTGCTAGCCACTCGACTATGATTTTGGCTCAAATTTTTCCCCATAAAAATTTCTTGGCTAAGTCCCTGGCATAGATGTTTGTTTCACTTATTTATTTATTTATTCGTTTATTTGATATATTAAATTCGAATCTAAATAGGCCGGTAACATCATAACACTGAATTCTGACAATGTACAGGACTACATTAGACCAGACTCTGAATTTTGAGCCTGCGAATGGCTATTGTGTTTTAAATAAGTCACCGTGTTCTTTCTTATAGCCCGACATTTTTTATAGTAAACTTTCATTATAATATGCATAAAACTTACAAATATTTCGAAATAATCTGGAGTTCATCCATATACTGTGTACTTTACCCTACAAAGAGTCTCATACACATTTAAGTCTTCAGGAAATGTCTCTAACAATTGAGTATGTGGACATCTTTTATGCAGGCTGAGCTGAGAGTAGTTTATATCCTTACTTTATCCGCGAGGTCTCAGGTACTTCTCTATTATCAAGAGCATAACTGTTGGTTGCTATGAAATGGTGATTCAGCACGCGATCTAAACTAAGCTGGTTGGTAAGGAGGGACCGGGGGGGGGGGTGGTGGCTTGAGGGCCATGTATCAACTTGTGACCTGGGTTCCGAGGAAAGACGACCCAGGGTCCCATTCAGGTTAAGCCTGAGATATACTTTTCACTCCACACAATCCATAATACACACCTTCCTGCTCCTTTCTCCCACATTTTACCGTACGTCAATGCTTGCATGTGACAGTTTCAGCTGGAGCCCGAGTTTCACATTAACGGTTCAAGTTCTACGAAACTTACTGGAGTTCGGAAACATGTTGCTATATTGCGTGTGTTCTCAGGTACTGAACACCTTAATAGGCCTACCTGTGAAGTAAATATTTTGCCTGATCATGCGACGTAGGCATTTAAGTGGGAAAAGATTTAGAGCTTGTCGCTAGAAGAAGGTGATTAGTCAATCTCACGCTCTGGCTGTTTCAATCCCTGGCAAGATCTTAGGTACCCATTTAAGAGGAGGCTGGGTGGATCCAAGAACAAGTCTGGACGATTTGGAGAAGAAAATAGTTTATTGTACCTGCTGGAACTCGCAGACTTAAGAGACTGTATCCTACTGACCTCGTCACTAATCGTTAACTAACTCAGCAACATTCACCTGAGACAACATCAATCCTTGCGATTGAGAATAGAAGGGAGAACTTCACT
>Ga0131853_10007306_pt1 | contig 19971 bp, 11 predicted proteins | sample TergutLab28metaG_FD_92764 | JGI IMG/M metagenome (GOLD analysis project Ga0131853, IMG submission 92764) | Labiotermes labralis P1 segment gut microbial communities from Petit-Saut dam, French Guiana - Lab288 P1 (version 2) (version 2) | ecosystem: Host-associated > Arthropoda: Insects >... | reverse complement strand
CTCCCCCCCCCCCCCCCCCCCCGCAATGTAATCGACCAAGTTTCACACCCATACAAAACAACAGGCAAAATTATAGTTCTATATATCTTGATCTTTAAATTTCTAAACTGTAATTGTAAATTAATTTTGAAATAGATCATAGCGTTAACATTAAGTGATATGTCAGTAGGCCTGTCTTTTGCCTTGAAACATTTTTCCTTCGCTCTTACTCGCTTAGAGCGCCATTAGATTACAACGACACAAACGATTCGGTTCCTTCGATGACGTTATGGCCGAGTTCCACCGTGTTTCAGATTTTGTTTTACACCTGTTTTGTGTGTAAATATTTTAAACATTAAGCACGAACTAAAGTTGTGTTATCTGCTTCGTCAGTTTCGGACTGCCTCTTGCTGGGGCCCCCAAATTTATTTTTATGTTGGGCTCATTAATGTCTTAAAGCAGCCCAGCTAGTTAATCGTGTAGACAATACTCACTTTCGTCTGAACAAATATTCCATTAGCGCATCAGCTGTGCTGCCAATGTTCGTTGCATGAACTGCGCACAGTTTGGTGGCCGTACTGAACTCTGTTAAAACAGTGTCAGCTGATTGTATTACGCTTATGACGTTTTCGTTTGTGTTACAGTTCATGTATGCTGTCTGTTTTATTGGTACACACCATTTATCTTGTTTTATCTTTAACTGAGGGTGTAAAAAATATTTTGCCAGTTTAAGGGTCAACATTAACAAGTGCACACACATTAAAAGTTCACTTCCGCTTGTCATTCACCAATACTCCGATGTGTATCGATCTTCTTGAGATATTAGGGAGTTTTCCATCAAACAAGCATATATTAAAACACAGATGAACTGTTAAACGGATTTTAATTTGAAAATTGTAGATATTATGAGTGCTGGTATTGGAGATGTGTGGAGATAATGTGGCTGTGACAGCATTGTCGAATCATAAAACGCCCTGAAAAGTGACATAAAAGTGATAAAAGTAAATATAATTACAGATGTTCGTAAGTATTACATATCGATAAGGCGATAGTCGTATGTACATAAATGTATCGTCTTACCTGTACGTGACATTGCGTTTGTTGGTGTTAGATATTATATTGTTCATAAACGCACTGGTGTGAATAATGTTAAGAGTGTTACCATTTGTTTTGTCCTCATTGTTTTTCCAGTGAACGTCTACATGCTGTGAATACTGCGGGAAGATACCCGATGCTGGTTCGTTTGGGGGTTGACAAAGTCAATTTCGGGCCACCGTATTTAATAATTAATTTACAGATTTGAAGTTTTATTTCTTGAATGTAAATAGCGACGTTGAATGGACAGTAGATGTATAAATAGGCATGCTTTATCGTTCAAAGGCAATGCTGGCCTCACGCTGCGAAAGCAGCTGTTTGCCTTCCGAGTGTCAAGGTTTGGCCGTAGTGGTAGCCCTGGGGCCAGCTTCTTGTCTCAGTGGCCGGCACGTCGTCTGTACATCCTGACGAATTAATGATATGTGTATACGGCTTTCAGAACGTTTGTCTTGGCGACGAGTTAAACATGGAGTATTATATTACATCTCTTTTGTTTGCTGTTAGAATTTGCTCTTTCTGGGCCTGGTTTTCTATTTAACTAATGCTCATGGCCTACAGCGGTGCAGAATGCACTTAAGCACCGACATTTCGGGAGTCTGACCCGATCCCTGCAGGTCCACTTGTTTGCTGTGAATACACGAACTCCTCCAAGTATTCTTACGTGTGTAAACCGAACATGAGTCGACATTATATGGAATTATGAGGACGTCTTCTGGCCGGTTGGATCGGGTTTTTGTACTATTTACAGGATCTCGCGGCACATTTTCACTCTTGACAAAGATGGTTAAGATGTAATTAATTTAATGAGTAGCTGCATTCAAAAGCGGATTTGTTCATTACGGGCTGGACGTATTGGGGTTCGAACCCCAGTGGAAGCGGGATTGTCTGCACCCGTCCAGACCGGACCGAAGGCCCACCCAGTGTCCTGTACAGTGGGTACCGGGTTTCCTTCCCGAAGGTAAAGTGTTCAGTGTCATCTTCAGTTTGAACACAGCGTACAAAAAGGCGTTTCAAAATTCTCTGAAATTATTTGTTACAGTTTGCCTACCTCCAATATCCATTGCAATTAATGTCGTGCTTTATTTTAATATTATGACTGTGCCGGCCAGCTGAGTGCAGACTTATTTCAATGCTCTTGAATTTAATATTACCGTGGAGGAAGGAGACAGTTGGAGGTCCTGTGAGATGCGAGTGTTTTGAGGTTTTTACAGCGGTGTAACCGAGGATTCCGGTCTCATGTGATGTGGCGCCGCGGGTTACTACCCCGCGACGTGGCGTCATATTCCAGAGGGCAGGCCGGAATCCCAGTGCGATGGGATGCTAACAAAACTAGGTTTTAAAGGTCTCTGTGTTACAGGCAGTGAACAAGGAGGATGTTTGCACTGGAGAACAGGCCTGTCTGCTGCAGTAGCACCTCAGGGGAACTTGCCTGCTTTTGTTTTTGTTTACATGTGTTTAGACAGTTTTTGTTCCAGTTTCTTGGTGTTTACGATCGATGGCGAAGTGGAGGAGCGGGTGTGTCTGTTGATTCTCTGTTTGCGGCAGTGTAATTTGTTTATAAACATTTTGGAACGCGATGCAGAATGTGGTGGTGGTGGTAATGTGGGGGTTGGTTCAGAGTAACGCTAGAATTGTAGGGATGATGGTATGAAGGTAGCACTGGCCTAAGCAGACTAACTGTTTATTGTAAAAAACTGTGACGCAAAGGGGACAAATTCGTCACTTGTCATCATTGTTCTTGCTGCGTGTTATATTTACATTGGTCATTTGGGACAATATAAACAGCCAGCTAGATGCAACAATAAAAACTTATTAATAATTTTAATCAGCTCAACATGTTTCGGGCGATAATTTCGCCCATCCTCAGGAGCACTAGACTGTGTTTACAGCGTACAATGCACCGACGATGCTGTCTGCAGGCAGCATCGTCGGTGCATTGTACGCTGTAAACACAGTCTAGTGCTCCTGAGGATGGGCGAAATTATCGCCCGAAACATTTTGAACTGATGGAAATTATTAATAAAATGATTATTGTTGCATGGGGACCGCTGTAGCACCGGCCCTGAGACCAACCCAGTCTCCTGTACAGTGGGTGGGAACCGGCTTTCTTTCCCGGGGGTAAAGCGGCCGGGGCGTAGCGTTAACCACAAAGAAAGAGTAGAGCTACACCTTTGCTCCCCGTCTGAACCTTCATGACCTGTTTTACGGTGAAATTGTACCTTTACATATCAGGGAGTGAGAGAAGGTACCTACAAATGAACTCAGAGACAAGTGGATATTTGCATCTCGTCATGAAAATAGAGGGCAATGTATTGCTTAACATAGCTAAGAAATATTTCGATAAAAATGTTGCCTCAAGTATTTTTGCAGTTACTGTACTCAGTAAAAATTAGCTAAGTTTACAGAGTGTGTGTGTGAGTGGTTATTAAGTTCAGGGTGTGCGTGCTACCAGTCATTTCAGAACTTTTTTTTGTTTCCCCCCACTGCAACTAAATCTAAAAGTTCAGCGTTCAGAACTGTAATTGTAACAACTGTTTTGTGCGAGTGTGAAACTTGAAAGTAAGGGGCGACGTATTGAGGGTGAGGAAATATTGTCTTCCTGTAGTGGGGGTATATTGTGAACGAAAGCAGTTTAAAATCCGAGCTGAATAATGTAAATGTAAAGTTTCTGAACACACGCTTTCCATTTACGAGAAAATTTCCCATCGGAAAACATTAAGAGTTTTTCCTTTCACCTAACTTGGCCCACCCGGGGGGGGGGGGGTGGTAGTCGGTTACATAACGTTAAACCTTGTAATTATAACACATTCTTATCTTAGTTTTGAGTTGGTAGTAGACTCCAGTTGAAATGTGATGGCACACGGTGACGCACGGGAGGGGAAGTGAAGGGGAAACTGGCGAATGCAGTGGGTAGCCAGTACCCTTTACACTACCTCGGAACATGGTGTATCCAGCATTACTGCCGCTGATGCGCACACCTCGGCTGCCAGTAGTCGACTGAACTGACGCCCCCGCGCCGATTTAAACGGACTCGTCCGTTTGGCCGAAAGACTAAATTTGGTTTCTGCGCGTGTGCCATCACATTTCAACTGGCCTTTAACACCAACCCAGTAGGGTGCTTAAAGGCTGTGTTGTTCCCGACTGTGAACCAACCACTACTCAGGATCGAGAGGAGAGACATTTGACTGCGGAGTGTAGCCAATCGGTCAGCTCATGCCGTCTCGCCCATCGCACTCATTTGTCTGCTTCTCGTTTGTCTGGTGGATTATATATATATATATATATATATATATATATATATGTGTGTGTGTGTGTGTGTGTTTTAGTGATCCACGAAAATGTATTATCATCAGTATTCATTGTTAAACTATTCCTGATGTCATTCCCGGTCGAAAATGTCACAAACGTAAGTTCGATTTTCAAGGTTATGGAATGTTACACAATAAGAATACGGCATCGAGCACTTACACAAGGGCTGTATTATTGAATTTACAGTAAATGCTAAAAAGAAGTGCCTCTGAGTCTCAGTACATACCCTGACATGCCTGTACGAATTAATCTCTATCATCGCTTTTATGGCCATTGTATCTGTCGTCGTAGTGTACGTGGCCATCCAGATCTCCTGACCTCACCAATTAAATTTGTGGAGGGCTACGTGAAAAAGAATCTGGTATATAAGCCAACAGTTGAAACGTCATATACATTCTGTAAGTAAATAAGTAGTTAATGTTGCATCCGTATCCAAGGAGAATACGGTCCTTGCCATTGTAACATTTCTGACTGGGAATGTAGTGATGCATGTGTACTTTAAGTTAATACATTAAGGTGTTGCTTTTAACTTGTCTGCATATGTATCGGTGAGTCCTACCGCACTGTAGTTGTTAGTACAGTACAGTACAGTACAGTGGAAATAAGCTTATTCCAGTGCAGTTCGGCAGCTGGTAAGATAAAGGAAGGAAATGCTTTTCAGAACACTGTGCTGGCAGTCAGCTCCAGCGATTGTCCTGCTTTTTTTACGGGCCAAATTTAATTACATTTACGCTTGCCCCATGAAAGTAAAGAATGCCTGTCTATGTACGACATTCGCCATTTGCGTGGTTTTAACCGAGACAGCTTGTTCACTGCGCGGTACGAACTGGATCTGTGGAATATAATTCATATTTTTGTTGGCAAAGGTCTGAAGTTTTTCTGATCTCAATTTTTTAGCTTACTTTTCCCAATGAAATATGTCTCTTCCTCATTTTTCTTTTTTTTTTTATTGTGTCGAAATGTAAATTTACAGAAATTCAGGGACACTCTGTATAGATTTTAATTGAATTTTTGCGTTAAGTGTTTTTGCTAAGTACTGTGGACTAGTAAACAGAATGACAATGCAAGTGCGATGGCAGCACGATGGGGTAGTGCAGTACAGTAGCTTACGTGTCATGACTGAGCTATTGTCCTAGCAAACTAACTGTCGAACGTGTCAGTAGTGTGATGCCAGAACGTTTGAAAATAACGGTCGGGTTTCCTGAGGCCTTTAATTATTAATTTAGTCTTTTATTGACAAAAAAAGCGGAAGCTGATATGGCCCCAATGCGTGCTATAAAGTGGTAGGCGCTCTCCGACTGCTTTACCCACGGTGCAGTTTCCCTTTCACTGCCAGTTGCACAGGCAAAGAGTGGGCCCCAAAGGCAGTCTGGGCGCTTTGGAGAAGAGACAAATGTGCGTTCGTTGGCGCTGTGTGTAGTCGAACGGCGTTTTCGCCTAATGTCCACCCCGTAGCCTCGACACTAAACAGACCACGCTGTCCCGGCCGCATTGAAAATTGGATTACTAATTTCTTTTAACTGTGGTGATTCGTCAGAAAAGCATGCAGTGCCTAAGGAACGAACCATACATAGCAGATATGTTTGCTCAGATGTGTTTCACATTTCTGTACCTCTCATTTTCCAGGGCTGTAACGAAGGATTGAGAGCATCCTCACTGAACGCCGTGCCATGTTTTGTGTGTATTTAACCGTTTCTCAAAATGTTACATTACAGATCTTTATTATTTTTTTTGTGGAAAATGCCCAAGGATATTAATCGGACGACGACCGTTTATTGTCACTGTGATATATATATTTATTGCTATTTTTGTTTTTTATTTTCCGTGTTGTAGCCTTAAGTTGGAGTGCGAAAAGTTGGCGAGTGAGAAAATCGAAATTCAAAGGCATTACGTAATGGTGAGTATGTTACTGAGCTGTGTGTTAAGGAACTGTCGCTCGGGAGGTTCATGCAAGCGTGTAACATGTGACATTGCCCCAGATATCTATCAGAAATGTGCAAATGTCGCTACGAAGTTACTTAATTGAATGTTTGTTTTAAGCTTTATCTGCGATCTGACATTAAAAATTTGTATCATACGCGCAGGGGGGGAGGGGGGAAACTCAAGTGAATTAGTGGAAGTAGAACATCAATTCATATCGTGTTAGTCCTGTGAGCGTACCAAATTGTGTCTATAATTATGAACATTATCTCTTATCATATCGCACTATTTACCTAATGTCGACTTCCTCAGGCACTTGACTGCTGCCCGCTTTATTTTCTGCATGAGATAGCACGTAGATACTGGCAGCATGACATTTCCATGATAAATTGTTCAGGTGTTCAGACTTAGTATGGGCTAAACTCATGATTACTGCAGCAATTAGAACGTTTGTAAAATCCACCCCGTTTTGGCATATCGTATTAGAACTGACGTAAGTGCTGCCGTCAGCCACAACAAATTGTATTAGTCTTGTTAATCCACGCTACATGTTCCGGCCGTACTGATCGCCCTCAGGCATTTAAATGCGCGATTTGAAAATTCAATATAAAATGCACACACACACACACACAAAATTTGTGAGATCTTAGAAATGTAAAATGTGTGTGCATTTTGAGTTTTAAAATCCTGATTTTGAAAATCAAAATAAAATTCACACACACGAACATATATATATATATATATATACACACACATATGGGTGTGTGTGTGTGAGATCTTACAAATTTAAAATTTACGTGCATTTTGAGTTTTAAAATCCTGATTTTAAAACTCGAAATAAAATGCATATATATATATATATATATATATTTGTGAGATCTTATAAATTTAAAATTTACGTGCATTTTGAGTTTTAAAATCCTGATTTTAAAACTCGAAATAAAATGCATATATATATATATATATATATTTGTGAGATCTTATAAATTTAAAATTTATATGCATTTTGAGTTTTAAAATCGTGCATTTAAATGCCTGAGGATTGTCAGTACGGCGGAAACATGAAGCATGTAGTGATAAAGTTAATAAAATTTGTTACGGTTGACGTCAGCACGTATGTCAGTTTGAACAGCAGTTAAAACATGCAGCTGTTATAGTGGCTGTAGCTTCTGAGAACAAACACGCGTCCTTTCTATTTCCACCCCACTGTCCAGGTATTGCTTCATTAGGCATCGAGCGGACAATTCAAAATGCAGTTATCTGTTACTTGGACCGTGTCTGAGGGTTCAGATATCGCTTGAAATGTAAAATATCCATTTCCTGCAGTGCCCCCAAAGACGTCTTACCTTCTGCCCGCACGAAATGTTTCATGGTGAAAGGCGTCATTGCGCGATCGGTCGGATATACGGAAGTTTATCTCTCTTAACTGTGCGTTACAGCATTATTCTGTGCGTAACATCTGTTCAGGAGGAAGCTACGTGGCCTTTCCCTGTTACACTGAGATGTGGATGAAAATTGTGGTCGCCACCCGCACGCATCTAGTTTTCCCAGTCTGCCCTGTAGACACGCTTACCCTCTCTTGTTACACATAATTATGCATTTTGTTCTGTTCTTTCGCTGTTTTTTCCTACTCGTTTCTATTGTTCATTGTTGTTTTGTTACACTGCGAATTATTATTTTTTGTAAGTGATGCTGTAAATTAATCGCGGCAGTATGTAATGTTACCATTGGGATCGTGTTTCAGTCTTGTTCTCTACTGCAGTGTTTCTTAACCTCCGGGCCGCGGCCCGGTACCGGGCCCTGGCATAAATTATGCCGGGCCGCGAGAGGTTCTCCTGGAATTTGTAATTTTATTTTTCTAAACAGTTTTCATGAATAAATGTTTTATAAGTGGAAATATTCTGAGGAGAAAAATATTCGTGAATGTGTCAAAAAAAACTCAGACCCAGATGTTGGGTCTGAGGAAACAACAATATGCTACAAGATTTCATTATTCAAGTGATTGATAAGTAATTAAAATGGTAATTTTATATTTGTCAACATGGCACACCGCGTACGTAAGTGTCCTAATAGTCTTTATGATTATGCCATAATTATTAATACTTATGTTAGTTTAATGTATGAACTTAAAAAAATGGAAAGGTAATTACGAGTAAATTTGTTTGAACCGGGCCCTCGTCTTATGAAAAAAGAATTTACCGGGCCGCGGTCTCACAAAAGTTGAGAAACACTGCTCTACAGTATTGAGAGGTTAATTTTGCCAAACCTCTGTTTCTGGCAGCCCGTGAATATTTTAAATTCTGAGTGTCTTCGTGTGGTAGACATATTCACAGGGTTTCATTTTTTTTTTCGTGGTCAGTATTTGTCATTTGCGTGTAAGATATGAAGCTTTATATCGCGGTAGGATGTCGATTGCAGATCTACTGAAGTGCCGTTTGAGTGATACTCGCGAAAATGAGACACGCTGTCATAAAATTCGCTTTATGAAGCGGTTGCAAACCTGTGTCGGCAAATGCACTGAACCTCCAAGCGAAGTTCGAACATGTGTTTCATGTTTGTGGTGTCTGGTTGGCTAATTAACATAATTTATACATGTATATGTTTATTTCTGTTTGTGTTCGAAGGTTCCCCTTGCATTGTGGAATGTCGGGTTGTTCCATTAGCAGCAAACTTTAATCCGTAACATTATGTTAATTTACTGTTATCATTTACTAACCCATAATATTTCTGGCCTGCAGCCTGTATGCTTGGGATATTTTATAGATCTGTAAATATCACGTGACACGTGCGCAGGCGCACACGTGTCCTCCTGTGAGCGGCTTTCAGTGTGCATGAATATTAACTCCCATGTATGTCGCCATTAACATTACCCATTTTTTAAAATCATTTTGTCTGTTTTGTTTTCTTTCACGGGGTCATTATCTAATTTCAGTTTAAAATTGGAGTGCGAAAAGTTAGCACAGGAGAAAACAGAAATGCAAAGGCATTATGTGATGGTGAGTACCAATTTTGTGCAACCCCGTGCTACTGTCTGTAATTCCTAAGTAGCTTTGCTCCTGTGTGAGGTAGGGAGTAGGTATGTATTTTCATAGTTAATTGAATGAAAAGTATTTGTACTATATCGAGTTTCAGAGAAGTATTGCTCTATTCCTTTCGATCTGTATCTTCTCTCTGCTTATTTTCGACTCCAGTTCTTTGAAGTGCCACTCTTTCTTGTTTCTTGACTTGAAAGCGTGAGGTTGGATGTAACTGAAGTACAGTGCTTAAGAAGGCCAGCCCGACACATGTAAAACTTGACAGTGCCTATTGTACTGTACATCAGGCGGAACAATGCCTGCGTAAAGGAGATGGATGAAGGCTGGAAGAAGCGGAAGTTAACCTCTAAGAAACGAAGAATGTCCCTTACTGTCCGAAATCCGAAACAGGTATCTCCCCGATAACGGATATTTTCCTATACCGCTGATCCAAACTTGCTTGTTCGCAGTATTTACTTGTGTATAGACGAATTAAGCTGCTTCTGATGTAGTTACCTTTGTGATGACAGTTGAATTTTAACAGCTGATATGAGATTATGCTTTGAACGTTTTTACCTTAGACGTGAAGCCCGGAACTCGACGGACAAACTGCCACTTGAATCGTATCAGCGACCACACACAGTTGTTACGATGCTATCAAATAATGTGGGAACAAGTGATAATTATCGCTGTGCCAGGCTGTACACTAATGTAACTCATTCATTGCAAGATTTATGTACGTATTGCTATGTATAAATGTACGGTTTACTCTCTTCTTTAGTCAGGTGACTGAGCCAAGTAAAGAAAGGAAAGGCAGTTAGTTAACATCTAGAATCGTCGTCGTCGTCATCATCATCATCATCGTCGTCGTCGTCGTCGACTCGACAGCCCCTCAGAAGCTAAACCCATTCACCCTTGTAATATACAGTGACTTCTTTAATATGGTTATTGGGCCCCACCCAGTCTTCTATTAATTGGGTACCGAGCGTTCTTCCTTCTTCGAGGGTAAGTCGGTCGGGGCGTGAAGCTGACCACGCAGCTCCATCTAATGCTAAGGTTAGGAGTGCCATGTATCTCTTCCTATATTCCTTCATTGCGTACCCAAGGGTAGCTTTGATTTTTTAACTTTTAATATGGGGGTACGCGGTGGCGCAGTTGGTTGAGGCATTGCGCTACCAGCCAGAAGGTCGCGAGTTCGATTACCGATAGGGTCATCGGGATTTTTCATTGAATTCCGGCCGCTCTATGGTACTGGGGTCGACTCAGCCTCTAACAGATATGAGTACTAGGAGTCTGTCCTGGGGGGTAAAGGCGGCCGGTGCGTAGGGCTGACAGTGTTGCCACCTTCATTTGCCGATTGTCTAGAAATTCGGAGAGCCCCAGCCTGTAATGGGTTAGCTTTAGCACTTACGTTTGTAGACTTCGTTGAAGAAAGCAAATCTTCGCGACCTTTGTGGCCAGAGTGTGCGTGTGTGTGTGTGGGAGAACTGCGCTCATCTGGCCACCCTACCGGTTCCATCTTCAAGGGTCAAGAATCCAAGCATTGGACCAACGGTCACGAATCCAAGATCTTGGATTCGTGACCCGGAACGTCGGTAAAGAATTACCACTACTCGCTGCGTAACAACCCAGAAGATCGCAGTTATCATCTGCTTCGCGGCGGAAGCCCAAAATCTCACAAAATCTTGTAATTTTTTTGTAGTGAAATTTACGTAAGGATTGCAGTTTACTGTGGCGACAGATTGAAGAACTGCGTGCTGCTGGTCACAGGTTTTCGTGGGCGCTAAGTGAGGTGGCGCTATGTCGGAATTCGATTGGTTTTGCACCTTGGATCTGACTTTGTCAGCGGCTTTGCTATTAGGAGTGTTGAACTTACGGTTCTGCTGTCATAATGTTTGTTCGTTGTGTGTAGGCTGCATAGTTAGGAAGTACTGGCATCCTGAAATGAAATTTTGAATATGGTAATGTATTTTTTTTTGACGTTCTGCTGACCATGCATCTCAATATATTTATCTCAGTAATTAACCAACTTGATGTACAAAATTTTGTTTTACAATAAGTATGTTTCATGCTTTTACATGTTTCGAGCACATGTGCTCATCATCAGGAGGTCAAAATTGTATTATACAGCCTCTGGTATCATCATACTGAAACAAGTGAGTGGTCTAAAATTAGTAAAATACAATTCTATAAATATGAGCAAATAGTAGTAAAATTTATGTGTGAATTTTACTACTATTTGCTCATATTTATAAATTAATGTATTTTGAAGTAGGAAGCGCGTGGGAGGAATCGGGTATGACGTAACTTGTGCAGGAGGTGATGCTGGATTTTTGCCTGAAAGGTTTGAGGAGGAGTACGAAGATCTGTGACCTGGACAGTTGATAGCCGGACAGAGATTTGAACCCGAAACCTCGAATGTACAAAATGTGAGTATTGTTTCGTAGGGGTCGGAGAAATTGTCTTAAAATTTTATGTAATTCTGTATTTTGCTTGTTCCCTTTGCCTTCCCTCGTTTGTTGTCGGTTGGCTGATGATAGCGATGCTGACGGTATACATTAGAATTGAAAAAATTAAACAACTTTGGCAGTTGCTAATTAAAACCTGTATTTTCTTCTCATAATGGGGGGAGGGGGGTAGTTAAGGTTAAGTGCAAGCTAAGTTCAGAAATAGGCTGCTGCTTGAAAAGGTTATGTGTTATTTCTCTTACGCGTTTGGATTAAACCAGAGAGCTCAGAATAATGATCTTCCGGGGCGTTACTTTGTGTGGGGCGTGCATGTACTTGTTGAGCAGCACTGGAGGGAACAGGTTTTCAAACCCTCTTGGGTGAGAGATTATGTAGGAGCTAGTTGTTTTAGGAGCTTAATGTGACTGGAATCTTGTATGAGAACAGCGCAAAACCTTCTGCTCACTCGGGTTCCTTTGTCTCAGTTCTGAAGCGCTGCCGCCTTTCCTCTCCTCTCTCCTCCTCCACACACCTCTTTACTTCCAGTCATGCATCTTTCATGTATGCAGCAGATCTTAGGCAATGTCAGAGTGTAGTTTTCGTCGCAAGGTAACGTCTTAACCCACCTCGGTTCACTGTGCGGACTTTTCATGTCGCTGGCTTCGGTGCTCCATACGGTCGTGGTTGTATTTAAGGATACTGTCAACTTGAAAGAGCCGGTCCCAGTGGCCGCGCGGTCTAAGACGTAGGTTACGGTCGCTCGCCTGCTGAGATTGTGGGTTCGTATCCCACTGGGGGCATGGATGTCTGTCTGTTGTGAGTGTTGTGTGTTGTCAGGTAGAGGTCTCTACGACGAGCTGATCACTCGTCCAGAGGAGTCCTACCGACTGTGGTGCGTCATTGTATGTGATCTAGAAACCTCGTTAATTAGGAAGCCCTGGCCCCACTGGGGGCTCTCGCGCCAAAAACAAACAATAAACTTAAAAGCCCCCTCTTTTGAAGGCACTGGTTTGAATTTAAACACCCCCAGTGTCGTTGAAGGTTTTGTAAGTGAAGATACATTAGTTTCCCCGAGAGGAATTCAAACCAGCAACACCAACATGGGCGTCGTTAAAAGAAGAAGTACCGATGCTCCCAACGGATTCGAGTCCCGCTGTCGTGGTGTGGCGGCCGTATGAGTTGGTGATTCCTACCGCAGTTGTGTTCGGTCAGCTAAACACAACTGCTGAGATGATTTCACCAAGCAAGGAAATCAGTCGCCTGCGAGAGAAACGCAGCGTGCGAGAATTATCTCCATGGGGGGAACGGGCTATGGTACAGTGGATGAAGTGCGAACAGTTGCTAAAATTGTCCTGAAATGCCTTCATAATGTGAAGCGTAAAGACATGCCATAAACTGCCTTTCTGTCCTAAGATGAATTATGTCAATGTCGAGTGCTTTTAATAGGCTTGCGCGTGTGGAAATGCTGAGTTGTGACATTCACAAGGCTTAGGTTAAAACACCTTTCAGATGTGTAACGCAACGCGAGTGTATTTTTAGTGCGTCATAAATAGGCTTCGTCATTCTCGATAACGATTGTGTAGGCTGGGCGATCTGGGATGGGGGGCTTTTATGGCTGTGCACTTGTTTAACTGTGGCATTAAAATTGGCCTCAAACCTGCGTTTACTGTGCGTCGTTAAATATCACTCATTGTGACAGTTGAGCGAACATTTTTATGTTTTGCTTCTTCCTGTTGCCATAAATTAGGCGCAAACGCGTTTTGTGATGTCGTTAAAGGAATTATGAATGCTTGTTTCATAAGCTGTGGGGCGCAGGTCAGACGTTCAAGTATCTTTCTGTCCAAAAGCACGTACGTCATTTCAAAAGTTCTGCTCACTGCGCTTGCGCGGCTAGTAGGATGATGCAATCTTTCTGATTTTCGCGACAGTTGTGAGCCAGACTAAGTAAAGAACACTGTGTGCGTATTGGCAGGCTACGTGGTCCCAGTTCTGCAAAACGGAGCCTTGAAATGGAAGAAGAAACCGACTGGAGTCAGATCTCTCGCAGTGACCAGCGATCATACATTAACGCGTGGCCTCATGCCTCAGGTGCAGTATCGGAAATTTTGGAGAAGTATGGATGGCAAGTGCTTCCCCACCCGCCGTACGGTCCTGACATGAGCCCACCAGCCTTTGACTTGTTCCCAAAATTGAAGAAACCACTCCGTGGGAAACGCTTCAGAAGCCTTAAGGAGGTGTCTAATGAGGTGACCCGAGCAATCAGACGCATCAACATCCTGGCAGGAATACAAGACTTGCCCAAACGTTGGACCGCTGTGATAAAGCACAATGGAGATTACATTGAAGGCCTGTAAATGTATTTTGTAAAATAAATTCATTTTTGGAGAGAAAACGTACAGTGTGTAGAACTTTTGAATCTACCCACGTAAATTTTCTCCCGCCTAAAGTCCTGTTTTGATTTTGGGAATTCCCTGGTTTCAATTTTCGACTCCGAGGCTGTCTTCATTTCATCGTGGCTTTCAACAATTCCTCAGGCAGTTTCTAGGGCTGATATCTGAATTCGATAGGCAGCGTCGTGTGGACGTCGTCCGTCATGTCATGGTCGCTCCCACTCATCTACTTCAAAATTCGTCGTGCACAACCACCCTAAAGTGACACATCATCCGCGTGACTGGCTGACATGACATTCACACGCTGCTCCACGGCATCCAGTTATTATGTCATGTTTTACACTCGATACTCAAGCTATATCTTCAGCATCAGTTTATGCCTCACAGAAAACACACTGTGTCTTAAATATAAAAACCGTTTCTTCGGTCTCAGACCGTGCCTTCTTCAGAGCAGTCATTGTCGCAGCACTGGCAACCGTCAGTTGGCGGTCTCAACGCGCACTTCTTAGAGAACCTGGGCAGCTGGAGTGTGACTCAGACAAGGCTATTATGTAACCTACAGGGAGATGCACTTCAGAATACATCGCTAAATGAACTAAAACAACCTATTTGCCGCAGGGTGTCCAGAATAGAGTAGTGTCAATTTGGAACAGTGTGTGTGTTGTTTAAGCTCACCCGACGGTTTTGCCCCACCGACGGACACCTTCACGTGGGCCGTAAAGAGATACTGATTGACATTTTGCATGATTATTCTCTGTTATTAGGGCGCAGCTCACAAAACAAGTATCAGCGGCTCGCCATGTTGGCAGCCCTCACCGATTCCATGCAACTAACGCGGTGAGCTTAGGGCAATGCGATCAGTGGTCTCCGTGAGTTATGTCACAGGATTTTGGCCTAAAATTGACCTCTTGTCACATTTCGTCGCATAAGCGTTACCCTCTTTCCGAAATGAGGTCACAAAGTCCCCCCCCCCCAAGCCACAAGAAAATGAATTGCCTATAAAAAGTTGCTACTGCTTAAAGCCACAACACTTAACAGTACGTACTGTTTTACTAATGCAAAACATAACAAGCAAAGTCCAGGCCTACTGGAAACAGTTACAACCGGCCGCCCTCTGCCCATTCAACAGCCGGCGAATTTCCTAACTGCAGCATGTGAGTCTAACCAGCTATGCACAGAATCGTAGTGGTTATTTTAAATTTTCTGTGACGTCACGATATTTCGCCCCCTCCCCCCCCCTCGCTGGAGAGTGACGTCATTTATGGAAGAACCTTTACAACATTTCTGCATTCAGTTCCCATCCATCCATCTCTCCACGTGGTTTCCTTCCCAAAAGATTGGACAGTTGGCAGGCTGCCTTCGCCAGCAGTATCAGTCCTTAAGCCAAGATGCCAAACTCGGCAGCACATTTGCACCACCTGTAGGCACTGTTTTTCTCATACCAGCTGTGATATTCGTGCGCAGGAATGGTTTACCCTGGACTGGGACCTGCCTTTGGCCATAGTTATCTTCCTTCTGTCAGTTGGTTTATTCACGCATTCCAGGTGCTTCATATTTCGCTCAAGTGATTTTATTCGGTCTGTTTGTTTTCTTCTCTTGTGCAGTGTGGATTCCTGCAGCGCGATGGTCCTATTACCAACGCAGTTGTATATTTTGTCAGCAGTATGCTTGTGGCATTGTTATATCGCTGTTTCGGAACATCGAAAGACGAGGCTGCATGTTTGCAAAAGCGCAACCCTGTAGGCAGGTTTGGGCGATGAGTACACTTATCACCTTGCAAAAGTTGGCACTAACTTCGCCGACCGGCGGCGGCCGCTCTGTCGGTATAGTTCGCGTGCGGACTAAGGCCACGGAGTTTAGTTTAGTTTAGTTGTTACGCGTGCAGGTCCCACGCAATAGAAAAGTTCGTCCAGTCCTGTAACATATACAATCGTGCGTCGCTTAACGATGGGGCTGCGTTCTGAAAAATGCGTCGTTAGGCGATTTCGTCTTTGTGCGAACGTAAGTGTACTTACACAAACCTGGATAGTGTAGCCTACTACACACCTAGGCTATATGGTATAGCCCATTGCTCGTAGGTTACAATCCTGTACAGCATGTTACTCTACTGAATACTGTAGGCACTTGTAACACAATGGTAAGTATTATATTATATTATAATATAATCTCGGTCCGGGACCGACTCCCTGTGGGGACGAGATTTTCCGCACGTCCAGACCGGCCCTGGGGGCCACCCAGCCTCCTGTAAAGTCGGTACCCGGTCTTTCCTGGGGGTAACGTGCGGCCGGGGCGTGCTGCTGACCACTCACCCCCTTTTAGTGCCGCGGTCATGGAAGAGTAGAGCTATACCCCTACCCACCCTCTGGGCTACACCGGGCCAGTAACGGGATCACTTTACCTTTATAATATTATAATCTAATGGGACCACCATCGTATGTGCGGTCCGTCGTTGACCGAAAAGTCGTTATGCGACGCACGACTGTAATTTCAACTCCTTTGCCATTTTTCCTTTAAGAATGTGCCTTTTACACCGTAATACAATTAACTTTCTTTTAGAATTCTCGAAATGTTCGTACATTGCCCTTTTCCACGCTTCGCCTATTGAAATGCACGTGTTTCTCAAGTCCTGTAATTCTTGTGGCATATCATCTTCATATACATGTCTTATCCGACTGTGTGCTTCCACTGTGAATGTGGGAAATTTACATCAGATTTTACTGATTCACTTAAAAGAAGTGATTTTTTTTTGTAAATTTGCGAGGTTTCACGACACCTCGTCTGCAAGTAAAGCTGTTCGCATTTATGGCGTTTGTGGATGGTCGCAATGGGTACGAGTAATGCATGTGCAGTATTTATCTTTGGGCGGGAATCGAATCCCCGACATGTAGAGTGGGAATAGTAAGTTCACACGTCTTTACAGAACGGTTTTAGCCACTTTCATTTACCGGGGTGCTGATTAGCTAGGAAGTGTGTCAGGGACGCGCCCAATTTCAACAACATGGAGACGCGAGCTGTCATCAAGTCCCCCCCCCCCCCTTGCAAAGCAAGGTGCCGAAGGAAATTCACCCCATTCTGACAGAAACATTAGCTTGTTTCCTTCCTGGTCGGGCTAAGGAATTATCGGCACCCCTGTAGATACGTGTTTTTAAGCGAGCAGGAAATCTACAGTTGCGATATTTGGCACTCGTTTAGCTGAGAGCTGTTTGTATCTTCTAAGTTACTTAACGGCGATTCACTTGTAAACGCGCTCTTACAAGTAGACTCCATTTTTAAATGGCCTTCTGTAAAAAAAAGTGTTAAGCATTGTTTACAGGTTATCACCGTAAAAGAAGTTTGGCAGTTACAGAGACTTCAAATACATGTGTGCCAAATTGAATAACCGCAGAGCCTCTGGTTGCTGTAGAAAAACACGTATGTGTTGTATACATCTAACATTACTAAGACAAGATTTAACGGTCTCCCTATTATACCGCGTTGGTATTAGTCGATGACAAATGAGTCCATTGGTCGCACTTACCTCAAGGCAGTTGTACTTTTGCCAAGATATACAGGGTGATTCTGGAAGAAAGTTCGATATTTTGGGAGGTGATTGTGTTGGTCATTGTGAGAAAAAACGTTTATATGAACATGCGGCCAATTCTGAATGTTTACTAAGACATAGATGTTGGAATCTACATATAAAAAGCATTGTGAATCTGCCAATACAAAAGCTAGGTTGTTGGTAATGAAGAAAGAGAAATTACTTATTGCTAATTTAAATTTGGTATTAATTGAATGTTTAAATTACGAATTTGTTAGAATTCACAATATATATCCTTAAAACAAAACCAACTAGATGCCATAATTTCTCAAAATTATTTTTGGAATGGAACTCTACATGTTTCGGACAGGCTCTCTATCCATCATCAGGAGTCCAGCACTGTACACACAGCAACAGGCATATGTCATACAGGTTTTGCTGACTGCTTGCTAGCGGTATCAGGATGTTCCATCCTAATCCCGCGAGCAAGCTGTCAGCATAACCTGTAATTATTGCTGTGTGTACAGTGCTGGACACCTGATGATGGACAGAGAGCTTGTCCGAAACATGTAGAGTTACATTCCAAAAATAGATTTGAGAAATTAGTTCATCTCGTTAGTTATGTTATAGGAATATATCACGATGCACGGTCCTCTGAATGTCAAATTCACAATATATGTTCGATAATCCCACCGTCAACATCAGCGCACTTCGCTATCTTCGCGTTTCTTTGTGCGGACAGCAAGCAGGAAGTAAAATAAACGCAAGCGAGGAGTTCGTTACGTGCATTCGCCTTTCTTTTTGGAAACTTCGCTCTTCATCCAACCCACAAAAAAAAAAAAAAATCTAACGGAGATCGTCGCTCCATATTTTAGCATCTCTGTCTTGGTAACCGTTGAGAGCTATTGACCTTTCCTCGTGAATAACCCTGTACATGCGAACAAAGCATCAAAGGCTAGTCGATATGTATTGTTAGAGTATCGTGCTGTGTGACTGCTTACTGACTCTATAAAAAATATTGAATGACTTGTAATTTTGCGCAGCAATTGAAACATGTCGGCTGTTATATCAAAAGAGGACAACCTTAGGTGTACGTCTGTCTGTAAGTCACAGCGCTAACAAAGCGTGCATAAGGATACCAAAACCTCTTAGAGGGGTACCAGAACGTGCTATGAGCGCCCTTCGTCGATATGGGCCGGGATAGCTCAGTCGGTATAGCGATTTGCTGCGGGCTGGACGGTCTGGGGATCGAATCCCGGCGAGGGCGAGATTTTCCGCACCTGTCCAGACCGGTCCTGCGGCCCACCCAGCCTCCTATGCAATGTGTACCGGGTGTTTTCCGGGGGTAAAGCGGCCGGGGCGTTGCGTTGACCACCCACCCCATGTAGTGCAGAGGTTAAAGAAAGAGTAGAGCTCTTCTTCTACTCATCATTGCGCCTTCGTGGCCTGTTCTAGGGTGAACTGTACCTTGACCTTTGCCCTTCGTCGATGTGACGAGAATTAGCCTGTTTCCTCGGACACGTTTTTCATTAAGGACGTAAAGATTCGTGTTGTGTTTAAGTTTGTAAGCAATATGATCACCACCTTTCAGCTCAGCACAAATTATTTTGTTGATAAAGGCAGGACCCTTTCAATTGCAGGGTAGTAGTGGAATGATTTGGAGAGGGTAAAATCAAAGTACCTGGAGGAAAGCCTCTCTCGTTGTCACTTTGTCCACCACAAAACCCACATGGGCTGGCTTCGGATAGCATCCGGCCTGCGCGGTGAGAGTGTGGCCATGGGACGGACACAAATTATTGTTACTGATACGACGATAGCTTTTTGACTATTACGAAGTGGATATGAGATGGTTACGTATTTGATTGTGTATTGCAGTTTGTAGTGGCTGGAGAGGTGTTTTGTGGAGGTACCGTCATCGAACGGTATAACGGTCCGTCATCCAGCTTCAATAATACATTGTTGAATACGGAAAAAATGTAGCTCGAAGCTGTCTTACTTACTCACTCACTCACTCACTCACTCCATGGTGCAGAGTCCTTCTTGAGAAGCTAACTGGTTTGCAGCTAGACAAGAAATTCCCCGCATTTCACGGAACCCGAAGTTTCATTACCGCATTCACAAGCGTCAGCCACCTGTCCCAGCCCAATCCAGTCCATATACCCACATCACACCTCCTGGAGATCCATCCTAATATTATCCACCCATCTACGCCTAGGTCTCCCCAGTGGTCTCCTTCCCTCCGGTCTCCCCACCAAGACCCTATACACCCCCCTCTCCTCACCCATACGCGCCACATG
>Ga0131853_10007304_pt1 | contig 19972 bp, 13 predicted proteins | sample TergutLab28metaG_FD_92764 | JGI IMG/M metagenome (GOLD analysis project Ga0131853, IMG submission 92764) | Labiotermes labralis P1 segment gut microbial communities from Petit-Saut dam, French Guiana - Lab288 P1 (version 2) (version 2) | ecosystem: Host-associated > Arthropoda: Insects >... | reverse complement strand
TGGACCCCGTTCCAGACCCACTACTACTCAGAAAATCTGGTAGCGCCGGGGATCGAACCCGGGACCTCTGTATCTGTAGCCAGAAACTCTGACCACTAGACCACAGAGGCGGTCTTATTATTACTATTATAAAATGTGTTTTACAATACTGTGTAAATCTTGTTCTTCATTATATTAGTTACTTCAACTTGCTCATATGCATTCTTTCTATAACCTACGATTGTCTCACTATAAACCAGATTAATCCAGAGCTGTGGAACAAATAGGAACTTGATCATCTCCTTTCCCATGCCCTGTGGGAAAGTATGTTGTATCCCTCAACAAACATCATTAGGACGATCAATTCGACAAGGACGAGCCAGACAAAACATGAAATAAACTACGCATGATGAACACACGAAATACCTACTAAATTTTAATCCGGAAATCGCAAGGGAAGAATAGGAAGACCTAACTATAAATGAGAGAATACGGTGTGGAATGTATTCAGCAGCTTCAGGAAAGGTTCTACTACTGTCAACACGATAAGAAATCTTCAGGTTCCACAACAGGCGAAGAATTTCTTGATCCACTGTGAGACTAGCAGCTCTCAAGAAGGGCTTTGATACATGGAGTTCATTGCAGGAAAGCGCCAACCAGTGTAATACACGGCCGTAATCTATATCTTTATCTTCAAGTACAATAATTCCTGCTCCTGGAGACTGTTGCGACCACTATTTTACAGTAGTTCCATATGCAAAGTATTCGGCCTACACTAGCGCACAGAGGCGAGACACACTTTCGTCCGGATAAATTAGATTGCTAATTCATTCTCCTCCATACTATGCATCTCGTATTTAGTTCCCGCGGCAATCTGCTTACAGAATACAAAATAATACACCCGCCTTTAGAACAGCAGTCATCTTATACTAGGTTTTTGGTTTTCGCATTGGTGCAGTTGAGGTCTCTATTTTTCGGCCATATACCGCCGCGTCACTGGGTCATCGGTACCCTACCTTTCGAGGAGTGGTAGCATTTTCGAATGTCAAATGAGAAGTGAGGAATACTACATAGAATATACAGGGTGAGTGTGATTAGTGATTTCAGGACGTTTGGTCACTCCATCAGTCTACCCATACAATTCACATTACATCCGTAATATAATACACACCAATCCCTCGAAAGTCATTGGGGTGGGGGATTACGTTACCCCAAAGCACCGCGATTGACAACCTAAAGGCCTTTGGGGTTAGGGAAATGATGGCCACTGTTATCATTCATCAAGGCCGAAGTTGTCTGTTCCTTCATTAAACACAAACAACTTAACGCTCCAAATTGCCCCATTACAGGCCCGGACAGACCCTGAGGGTTCCAGGGGGATGGGGCTCCTAGAATTTCTAGACAATCGGCACGTGAAGGTGGTAAGACAAATGACTTAACATGGTTAAAAATACATAGATAAAAAATATGAGTGTCACACACACAGACGCACTGCAATGCTAATCTGAAGGCTACCAAACTGGTGCTTAATGCTATTGCTTACAGCCCCGCCGCTACCAAATGAAAGCCAGCGTTTTCTTTTACCCGCGTGCAGACAAATTACAAAACGTGGACATGTAAAAATATATACCGCGGCTGGAAAAAACCTGATGCAAATGACAAACTGCGGATACTGGGGGATAACATAAAAACTTCATTCTTAATATAGCTCCACACAAAAAAGGCGAGGGGAGCTTAGGCAGAATGAAGCCAGGGAGGACCCATTTCCTTTCCCTTGCGTTCTAAACCCCTCGAATTTTATTCTGTGCGGCTATATCAAGAATGGAGTTGTTCTGCCAATGCTAGACTCTTTGGGCAGGAGACAAAGAATACAATAACAAATGGTGTTGGACGAGCACAAGCCGAATTCACAATTTCCAGTATGCTTTTGTACAGTATTTAACAATAATGTTTAAACAGCTCAGATCGTTTGTAATGACCCTGTACTTCGATATACAGGCTAGCGACCGCTGCAAAATGTTATGACAATAAGGGACACTTAATAGACTGATACTTTGAGCAATACGCAAGGTTCGATCAGAAAAGAAGTTCACGGTGCATATACTATGGGTTCTTTATTTTCAGCTTTGGTAATGCCAGCCCAGATTTTACTGTACTGCTTTTCCACTAGTTTTCCACAAACACTAACCACCAGAAATTAGGCATTTATCCTATCGTGGGGCGAGCTTTCCTATTCTCCGCTGATAGCAGCCCATATCCTATGTTACGAGCCATCGTGTTACAACTGTCTCTATCTCGCGACCATTTTTAAATTACCGGTCACCAATATTCTGCTTCAGCACTGCAACCACATGATAATCTCCGGGCGGTGAATTTCCCTGGTATAATCACAACCAGTGTTAAGTTCTCGGTTAAAAACATATACGCCATAGAAACTTAATTTCTGAACGCCCTCCTGCATATTCAATGCACGGCGTATTGATACGATGACTATTACACCGCCAAATACTACATGAATCACTCGCGTGTAAGAATACGAAATGGGAACCTGGGTTTGATACATCCTGTTGCATGTGTGCTATACGATATAAATAAGGGGCGGACCAGTCTAACATAACTCCTTTACTGAAGTACGATACAGTAATTTAGCTATACGTTTCGATTTAACTAGAAGCCATTAACAGGACAACTAGAAAATAAAGCTACACTGTAATCATACAATACACCGTATTGGTTTCTGCACGTTTTTTGTAATGTGTACCGGGCCTCTTTCCCGGAGGTAAAGCGGTCGGGTCAGGGCGATGACCACCCACCCCCATCTAGTGCCTAAGTTACAGACAGAGTGAGCTATACCGTACCTTCGTGGCATGTTACAGAGAGAACTTTACCTCTTTCTATATATTTTCCAGTCGGCCGAGTGATGGCTTCTAATTAAGGAAGCATGTAGCCAAATTACTACTGATCAAACTTCAACAAAGGAGTTGTGCTGAGACTATTTTGCCATTTATCACTTACGAAATGGGTTTATTTATGACGCAAACCAACGCATTCTGCACTGTCCGTTTGGTTTGTAAAAATAATAAACACCCGACCCTGTAGAACATACAATTTATGCTGTTGGGATTCCTAAAACCCCTGTAGCGATGCTCGATTCTAATCTACTGTCAAGTGAATTTTGAAAAAACTGTACCATCGAATGTTCCAAATCCCTCAAAACATCCTCAAGCGAAAGGCGGACTGTATGCCCGACAAGGAAACAGCACTGTGAATTCCAGCGGATATTACGTTCGAAAAGAGGTACTTATGAACATTTCGTATTTATTTTGGAAGAGTAAGACAATAACAGGGAAGAAAAGAAAGTTGTGAGAAGGGTGCGACACACTTCCGAACAGCCACACCCACTTTCACATCGGCCGGTATATGTTTATACAAATACACATGGACAAAGACAGGGGTATCCCACAAACAAAACTCATGTGTATGATCTAGTTACCGATCATTTACCGTTTATCTGGTCAAGATTCGAACAGGATCACAGTGCTTTCGGACAGCACAAGCAATGGATCCTTAGTATTTTTTTTTTCCATCTTAGTATATCCGGTTCGTAAGTTTTGTAACAATGCTGCCGTTGAATAAGATTAAAGGCTACTGAAACCCCGAAAAACGGTCACAGAGCCGGCCTCCGTCGATATCCGAAATTGATACCTGTGTTCTGTCATAATCACTGTCCTAAGTGTTTCTTCTCCAACAATTTCCAACAATTAATACGCATTAATTCGAGGAAAAAACAGTATAATACAATTATGTACATAATGCGTTTATGACAGCCACATCTGAAAGTGGGACGACATTTTTATTCAGCTGAAAGTGCTTTTAATACCAAAGCTGCTGAAATGAAGCCTGCAAAGAAGCAGATGCCGTTAAAATAGCATCCCACTGACTCCCCACAGAACCCCCTGGGCTGCTGGTGGAACCACTGCACCACGGCTACACAGACGTCTTCGTCAGACCCGAATCTACGGCCCTTTAGCGCTCCAGCAGTAAAGAACCTGCATATTACCATCAACGTACAGCGCCGTTGTGCAATCCTCCAAGACATTCGTACTCCCACCAAGAGAAAGCGTCATGGCATGCTCACAAGGGGTGTCATCGTGTCGCACAAAAACGCCCGTCCCCACGTGTCTCGCACTGTCCAGGACATGCTGTTGCCCACGCGCTGGAAGATGCTGGACCCCATACATCCCAGACCTTTCACGTGATTACCATGATTCTTCCCTCCATCACTGACGGAAATGTTGATGGATCGCACATTCAGGTCGGACAAAGCAGCCAGTAGTCCCGTCAGCAGCCCAGGGAAGAAATGCAAGAGACAGCTGTTGCATCTATGGGATGCCTAACTCAACGCGTCTGAGGACTATTTTGCACTGCCTCTAACCCTTCAACCCGAATAATCCCCCGAACAGGTTAAATCTGAACGTCTTCTGAAATTTCCACACAGTGATAGGCACTACTGAAACTTAAACTGACGGGATGACAATACAAGGCCGATCCCACTCCAAGAGCTACAGAAAATGCTTTCTGTAAGAAAATCGAGTATGCATTCAGATTACTGTCTTCTGAATTCTTACAATTCGTTGTCTTCTCGGTGAATGCCCTCAACTGTACAGCTACATGGCGTTACAACCCAGGAGACCAAATTGAAAGCACACCGCCATAGAAGCAACCTCAAACCGTACACGATATAACACAATTTAACACACACGAACGAAAGAGTGTAACATAATAAATCCTCGATTTCAAATTTTCTGAAAATCTGTTCTACAGTTGAGTTGTTTATAGGTAGAGAGATGGACAGGCAGGCATGGCACATAATATCTCCCAACTTTCCATTATGAACGCTTGTACGAGCCACACATTGTGAATTTCAGTTTGGGTACCATGTGAAGTAGAAGCACACTAAACCACTAAGAGATCAAAATTAAACTTTCTTTGCAGCTGTTCGTGCAGACATACAGTACTAAATTAGATCAAAAATTTCTGTCAACTTCCCTTACCAAACGCCAACCAATCCTGCTGAGGACTTTTGGAAATAAAACATGCAGCACAAGAGAGGGACAGACAAACGCGACCTCCTCGATTATGTGTTCAATGATATGCACTCTGAACAAATATGCATAAATAGCAAGACAAATTGCAAAAGGCACAAAGAGGGTGGCTAGGGTTGTGTGTATGATCTCCAAACATTGAAGAACTTCAATGACTCAGGCTAAGATATACAGACCATATACCAGAAAACATTCACAATACTCATCATATAGGAAGTACAGATTTCAGAGGTATTTATTGTGAAACGTAGTGAACTGAAACATTCAAAACATGTGACAGAAATAAACCTACAGCCACATAGTAGGCTATAAATCGGTTAGAGCAGCAGTACAGAAAAGATACCAAACTTTAGTGTAAATCTGGACGACTCTAATTTATGTGAAAAACCAGTAGCTGGATATTCATGTATGAACATTAATCTTTTCCACATAACCTACACAATAAAGGCCGACTCACACACAGCATGCCGTGCCCATGCCATGCTCCGATAGTGCCGCGTCATTCGTGAAAGTCTGCGTGGTGGCCGGAAATATCCGAACTACTAGTTCAACAATTTAACAGATCGTCTTTTGTGTCGTGTGCTGCTACCACTCTTTTCCTCGTCCATGACAAACGTTGTTTGGTTTCACACTGGTCACCTGCATCTGAGATTGGTATGCTTCTGTTAACAACCTTCGTGGAACTCCGCGTGGTAGCCGGAAGAAGCCGAACGCGGGCAGGTAGCCCATAGGCCGTCTCTCGACGGACGTGCTGTGCCGTGTCCTTGACAAGAACGGCATGGTCGGAGTATGGCATGGGCATGGGCATGGGCATGGCAAGTGTGAATCTGACACGGCCTCACTGTGTAAATCAAATGGGAAAGACACAATCGAAATCCTTAGCGGCACGGCATGGGCACGGCATGCTATGTGTGAATCGACCTTAAACTATACAATAACCAACTCCAGCCATGTATCCACTTGTCATGCATATCTGACATGACATACACACTTTGGCACAACTAGGCCATCCTCACTGCGACCAATTAAACTTTAATTGACCCAGGATGTCCTAGTTGGGCCAAAATACTTATGTGATATATGTATGACAAGTGAATTCAAGGTTAAAGATGATCACTCTATAGTTTTTAATTTACAAGAGCCACATGAAATACAGAAATATAAAATAATATTATCCAGTCATGTTCAAAGATTCCATTAACCAATAAGATGATAATAAAAATATATATTCTCTTATGGACTATGACAGGATATCATGACAACTACTTTCAATACAAAAATGTTCACGACTACACTGGCTAATAAAACTAAGAGAAATGATGCTGCCAAGATATACAAACTCCTTATCTTGTTATTTGATGAAAATATATCAAACACCGAACTTCGAGTTAAACTGTACTTCTGCTATTGAGTGAGAGACAGAAAACTTAATCAAATACACGACAAGAGAACTCAGAAAGTCTATTCCACTACAAATATCATGTAGTATAACAACACCTACCAGCCCAACAATGTGTGGGATGTGAGGCATCAAACAGCTATCGCCAGCAGACGAAAATGAATATCCTACACAGCACATATATAAACGCTCAGAGAGAGTTCATACAGTGCAATTCTATTCCACAAAATTATCTTCTGCCAGTGAATTACAAACCAAGACATATCCTTTCAGAACTGTTTCATTAATACTGTCAGCAAATTATTATGATTATTATTAAATTCCAGCACTGGAGAATCTTAATTTACAATTTGGAATGCATAAAGCAATACATATAAAAACCTTATTAGCACGTGAATTATATTCCTGAAAAACTGCATCCGGCATGACCAAAGCTTTATGGGAAAGAAAGAGGGGGAGGGGCTGAAGAAATTAGAGTGCAGTTAACACTTATCAAAGTCTCAGTCACCTGTTCTTTCCCTAAATGCAAAATATGTGTGTAACTGTAATACTATGAGATATAACATAAGAGTCATGGATGCACTTCAACAGTAAATTCGAAGCTAGCAAGCTAGTTTCAGATGCCACTACAGCCAGATCACCAGCAAACCGGACACCTTGGTAAAAAGAACTACTGATTTCTTCTGTGTATAGAACTAAAAACCAGAGATACATAAAACATAGTACTGAGGTTATCAGAAATGGATGCAACTTGTAAAATGCGGTTGGTGAGGGACTACTGCATATTACAAACTCCACGGAGCAGTGCCATTCATGTAAGGCTGCTAGTTTTATCATCTGGTCGAGAAACTCTGTGCCTTTAATGGAAACAGAAAGTACACAATTCTATTCACCAGTGAACCCCACTGCACCATATCCTAAGCTAGTTACATCCAGCATGCATGCATGCATGCATGCACATGCACATGCACACACACACACACACACACAAGCATCCCCCACCACCACACAAACACACACACAATACACGTTTAAAACCAATTTTAGTATCATTTCCTCTTTCCTCCAGGTCTACTAACATCAGTGCTGTTCACATTCCCCATCTCCCTCATTCATGCCTATTCCATTTTCATTAAATTAATTGCCCTAATAATGTCTGGTGGAGTACACATTATGAAGATCCTCATTATGTAGTTTTTTCATGCTCCTGCCATTGTCTTTGATCCTAATGTTCTAAACACTCTTGTCTAAAACACACCTGCCAGAATGGGGTGACAGACCATGTTTCATGAATACATAAAACCATTTTTTTATATTTTAATCTTGTAGATTTTTTAAGACAGAAGACATGAAGTTAGAAGATTTTTACATGAACAATAATTCCAAATCTAAATGCAAAGATTTTGAATCCTATCAGTGTTGAGTACAACTGTAATGATCATTTTGATACATATGTTTAAAAAACAATGCAGCCAGGACAGCACAGCTGGTACAGTGATGAGGCTATGGGCTATTATGGGCTGGTTGAATAAGAAATCAATGTTGCATTCCTGGTAGGGGAACGAGATTTTTCTCTTCTCCCAATCATCCCTACTAGCTCTGAGGCCCAAACATCCCCTCTTCAATGGATATTAGAGGGCTCTCTCTGGGATATAAACTCACTGGAGTGTGAAGCTGACCATTCAACTCAAGCTACTGCCATGATAAAAAATATACTGAACTATACCTCTCCCCCCCCCCCCTCCAGGCGCCTTCATGACATGCATAAGGACAATTTGACCCCTTACTTTTATGTCTATAAAATAAGCATCACTTAGTGAACATCAGCAGAATTGGAAGGCATAGATCATTGAGATTACACGGTTGCATTCATGAATAAATGTTTATTCTCATTTTAAAAAATGTCCCTATTCATACTGTGTCACATGTGCTATATTCACTGTTAAATGTACTGAATAAAAACACACAAATAAATAAATAAATAAAGGATGAAAAAGCAACTGAGTATGTTCCAAAATTCTGGTTGACACTTCTGTGGGTGGGCTACCCAACTTGGTCACAATTAGCTTGTTTTGTACTGGTTATTGCAGTAATGTGAGACTGTGTTTCGCTGTGTTATCAAAGAGTATCACTTGTGACAGCCCCTTCATTCCCTGTAGGAAAGGAGAGTTCTCTCCAATGACAAGATACATCACTTCCTCCTGACAAAAATAACTATGATCAAGACTTACAAGTTACTTTACTTGTTATGGATTTGTAACTGTCACTGGCAATACTTGAAATGTGCCCTAAAATACCAGCTTCTCAGTTCTGACATCTCACTTCCTATTTAATCTCAATTGTGACATCACTCTTGTGGTAAAACAGGGAGGACTTTAAAATGACTGTTATTTTTCCTGGTTTCTTACTTTTCATGCTCAACATTCCTAGTGGCCCCAACCACATGCTATCTAGGGACTGTGAAGAACAACAATGAAAATAATTAATAATGTATGGATTATTTTGTATGGATATAAAAGTCATACACGCGAGGGACAAGCAGATATAAACAACACTCAAAAAGTTACACAGCCTGCGGCCTCAGGGCATACATTCAGTTGGCACCTGGTTTGAAGCCTGGCCAAGTTACTACCTATCCAGGACTTTCACAGTTTTCCTGTCTTTCCATGTGAATGACTGAAATTGTATATTGAAATTGGAGCTGACAGCCTGCTTGTGCTTGTAAGTCATGGACTCTGAATGGATACCACTTAAAACCATACATTAAATGACTTAATTATCAACCAGTCTATTTAAACCATAACCATAAACAAGAGACAGCACTGCAAACCCAGAATATGTGCAGAAAATGTGGTATACCAGAAAAAAACACAATGTATGTGCAGAGCCTGCAAGGCCTGGACACACCTGTAAATGTTTCTGATATTTAAAATGCTTCTTCCTCACTCTATTTAATACCACTATGCCAGTTACACAGATGAAGGTTAATGAGAAATGTTGGACGAGTGATTATTATGTTCAAAAGAAATTAAGTTTCTGATCATTCTCTTGTTATTTTCAAGACTTTCTAAAAATTATATATATACCAAGCCCTTGTTCTATGCACAAGCTGTGTTCCTGTAAAAGTGGGCATAAATCAAAAGGAAATAAGTTAAAAGTGATATTCCTATAATAAATAATAGATCAGAGGAGGGGTTAGCATAATAGAAAGCAGCAAGGTAAAAGGCATAAACTGCAAATGAGAGAGCATAATGGGTATATACTGGCAAGGGGTGTTAGCAATAAGGTTTAAAACAATGGCTACATGTAGTTACATAAAACTGGCCTTTCAGTTGATACTGACACACCACATAATGTGCACCAACACACAATTCATCCAGTGCTGCAAGCTCACTGGTTACATACCCTAACACCACATTTCCTATAATTATCAAAATTCAGTCTCCCTCAGTGGATAATCCTACATCATAAATAACAAATTAGAGTGCACCAAAAATAACCCCTGCTCAACAATCCTGAACTTCTAAAGTAACATGTGTTTTCTGTTCCCTTCAACAGTAAAGATGAAGGTCAAACTACCTTGTGCCAAAGCCATGATGGCACATATGAAGAGAGGAGGTAACGCTCTACATAATACAGATGTTGGCACTCGTTGCACGTCAGTGATCAATCTGCCCCTGCCAGACTTATACCACTATACTGAGAGAAAATAAATGAAATAAAAATTAAATATTCTATAATGGAGCAGCTCTTCACAACAAAATGATGGTCACTTTGCAGGTATTATAAAACAATTATGTTAAAACAAAGAAACTACAAACCCTATGGAGGAAAGATCTTTTAGCACAGATGGCAATCACTCATCTGGTAAACAGTCTTAACCCTGTATGGAAACCAAAGGTTTGCTGTCATATTCACAACATGCCACCACTGAACCAAATTCTGAGCCAGTGTTAATTCAATCATATCACATGTAAAATTCATATTAACTGTACACCCCAATCTATACCTAGGTGATTTCTTGCCTTCAGCTTTCCCACCTGTAGTTACATGCAATTCTGATCCTTCCCACGCATAATAACTGCATATGATAGACACAATTTCAAAGTTAAAAAACAGTCTTTGATAATTATTACACAGAGCTATAGCATTTTTTTCACTATGAAAAAGGTAAAACTTTTACTTCCAGTTTGGATCAATTATGCCAAAACATAATCAAAACATGTTAATCTGTATCTTTTAAACTTCCCTACTAAATAAAACTAACACTGGAGCACTAGTAGTTCAGCAGTATGTAATTCAGTCCATCTAACACTGTTAAATGTTAATACTGGTAAATATATTGAGAAGTTGATCAATGTGAATTTTCTGACTGTTCAAAATACTGGAAGTGTCTGCAATATAATTACAATTCTTATCTTTTTGAGCTAATTCTAGGCTGAAGTACTTTGCACATTAACTTACGCCACTATACAAATTGTAACATTTTTGTTCTTAGTGTGTTTCAAGTTCATGAATCTTGTCTGAAAGACATCACTACCCTCACTTTCGTAAAGTATTATTTATTTACTTTAAGCCTTATATTGAAAGTATTACCTCCAATAATTTGATATTGGTTTTGTAACCTATGTGGTTAGCTTCTGCTGTTTTGAGTATTTTTTGTGAAACTACACTTTAGCCTGCTTCAGCTCATAAAAACCAGACCATTTATCTTGGTTAAGTTCAGATTTTCTCCCTAATTATTTTTTAAGTATTATCAGAGTCCACAAATTCACTCAAGTTCCTGAAGCTGAAAAAAACCCTTTTCTGGTTTTAACTTGATGTGCACAAGTGAATCTTTCCCCAGGAGTAAAGAGGCCAGGGCATAAAGCTGACCACTTAACTATCCCATTTAATTCTGAGGGTATGAATGAAGAGAGCTATACCTCCATTCCACATCCACCTTCGTGGTGCACCCAGCGTCAACCTTAACTTACCATTCTCTAGCGTCTGTATCAATCAGCCTTATGGCCTTCACAGATCCAGCTTCAGTTTTGTTCATTTATTTATTGAAAGTCTCCTCCTCAAGCTTGCAATACTACAGAATTACCAAAGTCAGCTCCTCTAAAAATATGTATATAAATCATCCATGTCTTATCTATTTAGATATGATCAACAAGTTTCTGTGTTTTCCCAGTTAAGTCAAAGAAGCTGCAATGCACAAAAGCACTCTTGACAATTACACTGCCCGATACTGCAAACACACTACTCTAATCCCATTATCAAGCCATCTTCAAAAACCTCTCTTTCCTGGTTGACAGTTTCAAATACCCTTACTAGCACATTTAAAACTTATTCTTATCCTGAAGTTGAGCATGCACAATCAGATTAGCAACACACCAAGGACCTCATACAATCATATGAAACATCCTATCACCAGCAAACAGTGCCCTCACTTACCCTCTTGGTAACTGCCAATCAGACCCCACAAAGTGAAAGAATCAACCACCCAAATTAACAAATAAACTAACCTATCAGTAACAATTCTTTCCTTTTTGTCACAAAAATGTGTAAAAATCGGCTGCTTCAATGTCACACTTGTCCCAGACCTATCATACTCTTACTACTTCTAGAGTAAGGGTAAAGTCAAGGTAAAGTTCACCCTAGAACAGGCCACGAGGGCCCAGAGGGAGAGAAGAGGTGTAGCTCTACTTTTTCCTTAACTTTGGCACTAGATGGGGGTAGGTGGTGAACATCATGCCCCAGCTCTGGAAAAAGACCCAGCACTTGTATAAGAGACTAGGTGGGCCCCAGGGCTAGTCTGGACAGGTGCAGAAAATCTCACCCCCACCAGGATGCCCAGGCTCTGAAAAAAGACCTGGTACTTGTATAGGAGACTGGGTGTGCCCCAGGGCTAGTCTGGACAGGTGCAGAAAATCTCACCCCCACCAGGATTCAATCCCTGGACAATCCAGCCTACAACAAGTCGCTATACTGACTATGCTATCCCGGCCCAAATTATACAGTACTTCATCTATTTTCTTGCTGCTGACTTCCAAGACCTTCACCAAACAGGTGTTAAATACCAAGGTACAAACCTCTTACAGGTGTTAAATACCAAGTTACAAACCTCTTATCCCATTTCTGTCACTCAGTTTCTGTCAACTCTGTTATATAATATAATACAACACGTAAACAAGTCTTCAGTCATTCACTTATAAGACACATCATATAACTTAGTCTCAGAATATACCTACGGTGTAGACTTCAAAAGAAAACAGAGGAGCTGGAAGAGTTACCTACATTCTTTGTCAAAATGAAACAGGATCAACAATTAACTACAACCAGTGATCCAGGGTTACTGCAGAAACTCTTGGATTTCAGACCTGGTGGCTCCAGTGGAGAGGATTCTGCACATCATTCCCTTCTCTCAGTTTGGACATGTCAGAATACTCCATACATGTGATTAATACAAAGGTTCAGATGCCATTTCAAAATGTACGCTCCTCCAAAAGCCATCACCATTTGTATCATCATGCCATCAACAACAAGGTACCCCCACTAGAAATGTAGATTTCATGTAAGATCTATGACTTTTCTCTCCTTGATTTTACACCTTTGCCTCATACACATTTACTATTGCCCACAGATGTGATATAGCTTTTGTGAGGCAGCACTCCAATGTAATCTAAGGTAAATGGCTGCATAACACACTCTTCACAATTTATGTTGCTTAGCATATTTACAAGTAGGACAAACAAAATATATAAAAAAAACCCTTATAATCACTGTGTAATTTCATTAAGTTTATTATATGTTTGAAGAAATCTACAAATAGTTTAAAAACCTAAAGCACATGTTCATCCAATAACAGATAGTTAATGTAATGTATCTCAGATACTCTCTTTAAAAGATGAGACTAACAATTGTACAATACATCACACAAAGAACTGATGTCTCCAACAAAGAACAAGCATGCAGGAGGTATACCGAAGTTCTGATTAGAGCTAAAACTGTGTACATGAATAGAACTTACCGAAACATAGACGCAATTGCATGAGTCGGTATCCAGATAAGAGCAAACTGCAAGGTCACTTGATGCTTGCTGCTAAAATATACCCATGTAGCAAGCCACATTAACTGCAGACACCTACGTCAATATAAAATGTGTGTATTAAACTTATGTGATGATTGCACTACACGCAAAAGCACAAACGTAAGAGTTCTCTGACATATGGTTAGTTATCTCATACCTTCATCTGTATGATAGGTTCATTCCAATTTATGGATTTTAACCGATAAAGAATCAACAAACAGGGGATACATGAAGCAAAGTGTTGTAATGTCCAGATTGAAACAAATTTCGTTAAGTTCTACACGCAAACTGACTTAAACGTAATTAATAATTTCTTTGTACGACCATCAGAAAGTCAAGGACATTCAACTCTAGCCATCACTACAGGACAAAAGATAACCTTCATGTCAAATATTGACTAAGACCTACTTTCTGGTCAAATGCTTCTCATATAGTTTGCAGGTGTAAATTTTGCGTCAAAATACACATGTTCCCCATACACATATTATATTATTACGGCCAGTGTACATTAAACACAAAATTCGTCCACATTTCACACTCAATCGCCATACACCAACACTAGAACTGCCATGGATCAGGGAATACTACTGCCAAAAACTTTCCTGTACGGTTATCAGTGCAACCAATTTGCCGCAACGTAAGAGACATGTTTACCTAAAATGTAAGTGTTAATAGAACAGCTGTCGAAATGTTACTGATTTCCTTATACAAACACGCTATATCGATATATACAAGACTGTCATTAAAACATAAAATAAACACAAATATATCGGGGAAAATCCGATACATTATAGAGAAATTGTATCGCGGAATATTGGCCTCCGTGATGAAGATTGAGAGGGAGAGTAGCATTGCAGGTTTTTATATTCAAATGCACCGACCTGTGGGCAATATTACATTGTTGGGAGAATATGCAAACATACCCTAAATTGTAGGTATTTTAATCATGAATTACTAAGAACACAACAAATCTAAGCTACAACTCGAGTTATATACGTCATAGTGTGCTCATAATAACAAAGTACGTAACTGTAATCCTTGCTCTAAAAATATCTATTTTTGTTCCTTACTAATGTTCTGCAGCGTTTAATACGTAAACGCGTACTTGAATAGGCAACATAACCGTTCGATGAAAATGTGGTTTACAACGTAACCGTCGTAACCAACAGCCTATTCCAAATGAATTGGCAGGTTAACTGAAAACCCGGGATGTGATTACTGTTACGACTTTAATGCTATGCGTCTTACAGTGTTAATCAGTGATTTTAATTGTTTGGTGGGTCGGTACAGATATTTCCGAGAAATTAAAAAAAAAAACCAAAGGCTCATTGCTGTTTTTTGATCAGTGGATCCTGTCCTGCCGCAAACGGTGTAACTCATGAAGGAATAGCCGAGTTTATATACTTGGATTCGCTAATCAGTAATGATAATAGCGTGGAAAAATAAATACGAAGACGCCAAAAGAACTTATTTTGCCGCTATAAGCCTCTTCAAGAGTCGACTTTTATCCAGAGCTACTAAAAGTATATGAGACACTAAAAAGACCGGTAGTAACATATGGAGTGGAAGCATGGACGTTGATGAAGAAAGAACAGACTCTGCTAATTTTTGAAAGGAAAATATTTAGAATAATATATGGCCCTAAATACAAAAATGGGGAATGGAAAAGTCGGACGAATCGAGAACTAGCAGAGATGAGCAAAGGAGAAAATATAGTAAAATGGATAAAAGGGCAACGGATACGCTGGTTAGGTCACCAAGCGAGAATGGAGGAGGATAGGATACCCAAACAGATCTTCATTCAAGAACTGGAAGGGACAAGAAGAAGGGGAAGACCCAGGAAAGGATGGAAAGAGGAAGAAGAAAGAGATCTTCAAGTTCTGGGAATGAGAAGATGGAGAGAGTTGATGGCAGATAGGAAAAAATGGAAGGATATTGTTTGCCAGGCCAAAAGCCCACAGTGGGCTGTAGTGCCAATGGAAGAAGAAGGATCCTATCCTGAACCAATTCACAGAGTCCACATGTGCAAGTCAGATCAACATTATCCTATCCTTACCTTTTCCAGTACATTTTTTTATCTGGTCCATTTGCACCAGACATTCTCTTCATCATATCCCACTTAATTTTGTCATCCTAATAGTATTAGGTAAACAGCAGAATTATTAAATGTCAAAACTGCACAACTTCCTCAGTCTTCCAATATATCGCTTCACATATACACATGTAAATGAACATTTCCCTTCATCACTTAAAGCATTAGAATTTGCTGAAATTTGATATGAGATCCAGTAAAAGTATTCTTGCATTTATGATTTTGGCAGTATAGATCCATAATAAAGCCTACTTTGCATGGAAGATTGGACTTATCCAAGTGCCCCATAAACTCTGTCACAGAGTGTGTTGGAACTGCACATGGGATACTTCCAATGGAAGTTGTTAGGCCTCCATTTTCAGCCATCTTGATTCCCAGTACAGCCCAGTTTGCATTAAGATCACAAATGGACATTTCCTTGTACAGAGACTCCTGAGCATATGGAATTTCCAACTTGTGCAGCTTTAAAAAAATAAAAACTAAAAATGATAATATCAATTTTGAAATGTGCACCAAATTTTTTCTTGCAGGCCTGAAAGTGCAATGAGACAAAGGTATGGAAGATACTTCTGGGTGATAACATGGCAGAATGGTCATGTTGTGGCTGATCAGTGTCCAGTGTGTTGGAGTTCGGATTTAAACTGAACTCCTGTGTATATACATACATAGTTGATGATACATGTACTCAATTTTGACTTGGGCAAAATTTGACTTATGCTGGCCCTTCTGACATGTAGCTATTGCATTAGTAGGGCAGTATTCTTATCCTGTAACCTGTTTCATGTACTTTGTTGAAATTTTGTACAAGAGGCATCCAGTAAAAGTTATTAACCATTTCTTATTTTCAGTTATGTTGATGCATAATAAAGTCTAGTTGCATAATACCATAAATTAACTTTTCCATGTACCCTATTCAGCTTCTGCAGATTATGTCAAAATTTGATATCACAAATTCACATCTCATTATTTTGATTTTAAGTAGTCTTCGAGGAATGCCACTAGTAATTTTGTATACAGAGGGCCTTTTTTATCCATGGTCAGCTGATGCTGGAAAAATGCCACTTAAAGCAATTCTTCATTATGTGGGGAACTTATACCACAAGAAGTAATATAAATATGGATTAATGAGGACTTTGTTGGTGTGTACACTACTCTTTGCAAATAAATCATGTGCAAGAGTTAACATCATGAGCAGGAGCATGGGACAAAATGGCATAGGCATACTGAAACTTTCTGCTAGAAAATTTGTGGTCATGACCTTTTTCAGTATTTCTCTCTCTGAGTATAGATACATCAGTGCAGTAAATGCTGAATCATTTTGACACCATGAGATACTGCCTCTGTAATACTGAGAATAGAATGCAGTGTGTGTCCAGATCTGTAAGGCACAGATTGAGCCAGTTCCAAGTAGAATTCATAAAACCTACTTTTCTTGCAGATTTCAGTTCTACAAATCTTCTGTTGTTAATGTCCTGTTTAGATAATGATGACGACTATTATAACAATAAACTGCAGTTTCAGTAAGCAGTCATAACTTAAACCATAAATGATTCATAATTTTACTGCTTGCAGTTGCAAGTATGTTACAAATTGTTGTCATTAGGCTGTGAATTAAAATCTGCATCCAGAGACTGGCTGCCCAATTCATTCATAATTGTAACTGTAAATGAAATTCTGATGAAAATGATGATAATGTAAAGGAAGTACAGTGGGTATGAGAAGTTTACGCCTCACACAGAATGTGCAATTCAGTGTCAATTCCACAAACAGTGAACAAACATTGTTAAGTAATGAAATTAACTGTAAAACATAACTTTCAGCCAGAGATGCAACAGAAGCTGGCACACTACAAATAGGGACATTATTTCAATGAATGTGCATAGAAAAACATCACAACAGTGATATGAGGGTACAATTTTCACAACCCCCCCTCCAAAAACATATTTTTTATTAAATACATGGATATTGATATATATTAGTAGATATTGAGTCATTACATTCCAACTACACCTCACCTGCTCCTGAAGTGAAAAGTTAAAAGACCCAGATGAATGTCCCCAGGAGATGAAAGGTAACTGGTTCTTGGTATAAGCGCACTACTGATGAATATGTTACCAGATCCACTTACCAATACATTCATGCAGTATGACAGTGTGTTCTTCTGAAACACAAGTACCAACCCTGCATACCAGACAGTGTTATAAACTGGCAGATCACAATATGAACTTCTGCCATGTGAACTTCAAGTCTCACACACACTAGTCCATTTCATATTGTCAGATAAAAATCAAGAAAAATAATTCACATTTAATAAACACACACTGAGACAGGGTTTTTTTTCCATGTATGTAGGTATGTAAATTGGCCTGGAAGGAGTTGTTCTCAGATGACAAACTCTTGCCAGTGATAGGAATAAAAGTGATTAAAAGAGAAACGTAAGCTGGATTGTGAGTAAAAGTGCTTAAGGGACAGGCATTTTAAGAGTCCGAGTTTGCACAAGGGGCTGTGTCTGCAGTACACTGTACAGGTAAGTTACACATTCAGTTCTGAATGTGTAACTAGACCTGCCACCTCAGGTTGACAATAAGAATAGAGAGAGAAGTTTAAAACATCTGAAAGCTGGCCATGCAATTCAGTTGTAGCCTTCCTCATCTTCCCACACTTGGCAACATTGGTGCTGTATGTGCAGCAGTCTTTCTAACTGAAGTGGGCCTCAGTGATGTTAATTTCACCCTACACAAATTAATTATTCCTGCCTACATCAGTCCATGCGGAGAGGTATCGCAATTTGCAGCAAACTATGCTCTGAAGCTTGAAAACAGTTCAAATTGCAGGTATGAAGAACAATGCGTCACATTTTAAGCTTAATGTTCAGCAACTATAGTGTCCTTCTGAGTTTAGTCTTGAAGCCCTCTTCCCTTCAATTGTATCTCAAGTCACTATGAATGAGCTGCTGTCACCATTGCCTAGCTTTCATCGAGGTCACATAGAGAAGAATATACTCATCTGCCTACATGCTGGAAACACCACATGGCTGTAGAGAAACCTGAAACATAACAATAAAATATTCTAACACAGTCATTCATTTTGATGGGTCCCACATTTTGCTCACAGTCTTTGGGCCGTAATGTTCTTGAAGTGTACATTTCAAGTGACCACGGAATAATTTATTCAACAAAAAATACTTGTATGTCTTTTAAAACATTGGAAAAATATGAGAAATTTAAAATTCATAATTACAAGTGTGACCCATAAATGACATGTCTGCTATTAAGTACAATGCCATTTAATGCACCATCAAACATGAATGCATGTATATATACATACAGGCGTATTATACAGTCCATGGATCCAAAATTTAGAAGTGACAGGATGTTGAATAATTTATAAAAATATGAAATATAAGCAGAACCAGTGTGACACAAAAATATTGTTAGGATTTCACATAGTTTACTGTCTGTCATGCTAGAAGGTCCTGTGATCCCATCTACTTTTATTCACATGTATGTGTTCTGTACAACTGACCATGTACCTTCATTAAGGGCTCCCTTCCACTTGCTCCAAAAAGTGCTGTAACACCGTGCTATCTATAGGCAGCTGAAGTAGTTCTGATCCATCAGGACTACGACGTTGACGTGCTAGTCTGTGGTCAAGGAACTCGGTAAGTTGCGCTCGAAGTGCAAGATCAGAACTTACCAGAAGTGCTTCTCTTGCAGAGGAGTATAGGTCTTTGAATGGCATTCCTGCAGAATAAATTGTACAGTGGGGTAAAAAAAAAACCTGTATAAATCATTCAAACAAAATTTCATAAAAATATAATGAAAATGAATTTGTGGTTTCTCCCTTTCTGTTCAGACAAATGAAATGGTAGCTGCTTTTTTAAAAATATGTATCAACTCATTTCTCCCCTGTTTTCTTCTCTAACACTGCCAGCAACCTCAGTAATTCCAAAACATCCTAAACACAATTTTGGATTTAATTTATCTGTAGTTATGTACCAAGACTGTTAGTAACTCATGACAGCCTAATTTAAGATACTATACCAGCATTTGCCTACAGCAGGGCAGATGAACCCATAGCTGGCATGCAACATGTTACCCACCCTAACTTATGAAATGAGAAAACATCTTTTATCCCTTTCCTGGAAAAGTGAGAAAGTGGTGAAGCAATTTTGAAAACATATGTACTGTTTATTTATGGAGACACACATCATGTTACTAATTCATTGTGTTAAAATGCACTAAAAGTAGTAACACTCTAGTCAGTGGTGTACCCAGGAATTTTGTTCAGGGGGGGGGGGGTTCAACAAATTAAGTTGAGGA
>Ga0131853_10007303_pt1 | contig 19972 bp, 17 predicted proteins | sample TergutLab28metaG_FD_92764 | JGI IMG/M metagenome (GOLD analysis project Ga0131853, IMG submission 92764) | Labiotermes labralis P1 segment gut microbial communities from Petit-Saut dam, French Guiana - Lab288 P1 (version 2) (version 2) | ecosystem: Host-associated > Arthropoda: Insects >... | reverse complement strand
TGTTTTTTTCTGATCGGTTCGCGGTGGGGTCTTTGCCTCCAACAAACTGATAGAAAGGATGGTATTCATATGGAAGAAGCGGAAATCTTACAAGAAATGTACATGCAGTTGCACAGACATTTAGAAAACTTACAGCACACCTTTCACAACCTATCAAAAGAAGCAGATGAAATTTTAATCAACACATCAAACATGTACCTTTTACACCTGAGGCACTCTGCCTCGTCCAAAGAAGAAGCAGAAAAGCAATTTTCCAAACTATTTCGTGGTTTCTAAGACAAAAGCCTCTAACCTCCTTTCGCAACTGACGCCCCAAGAGCGAAGCGATTGGTTCGGCGGAAGGAGTGCCTGTGGTGTAAAGGAGGTGGCAGACGAAGTCTGCCGGAGGTTTTACGCCCTTTGTACGGCGTTACAACCACCCCGGCCTTCGGCCACCCCTCCAAGGAGGGGAATTTAGATATACCGCGCCCTTAATTCCCCTCCTTGGAGGGGTGGCCGAAGGCCGGGGTGGTTTCACGTACCACCGCACAAAGGTCAAGGGCAATCCTCAGTCAGCTACGCTGACAGCTCCTTTGCGAAAGGAGCCTATGAACCCTCTCTTCCATGCGGCAGAGGGGGTTTGCTTTTCCGTGCACGAGCACGATAAAATGTTTAACGAAATCAATTTCGCTTTCGTTTGTGCTTTTATTATTTTTGTTTGAAAGTATTTCGCTTGCACTTCTTGACATCTTACGCATCATGTATTATCATATGTGTTGATATTAGTAATGAATTATGCTCTTTTTGTATTGACACCTATTTTTTTATGCGTTATAATAAGCACTATAATTTAGTTTGTTGTCATAAATCAACAACAATTAACTTGATCGCAAGGTGGATTTCATGCAAAGCATTCATGATATTAAGGTACAAAATATATTTAAAATCCTCAACGCGATTCGTTTTAATGACGGGCTGACAAAGAAAGAGATCGCCTCTGAGACCGAGCTTAGCTTTGCCACCGTTTCCAATATTTGCCGTGAACTCAGAGAGAAAAACCTGATCTTAGAAACTCAAGTGGCCAATTCCGGTCTGGGTGTGGGTAGGTTTCCCAATACGGTTTCCCTCAACCACAATGCGTTTTTCGGCGTTTGTATTGATGTACATAATGAGGGCCGCATCATCTTGGCGCTTACCAATTTGCGCAATGAAATTGTAATCAAAAAAGAAATCAGCTTGGAAAAGCATGATCAATTGACCGACATCATAGAAGTTTGTCACAGCGTGTGTATGCAGGCATGCGAAGAGATCGGGATAGGCAAGGAAAGTTTGCTCAAGCTCTGTGTTGCAGTTCCCGGGGTTTTCGACAATAAAGAGGGCTTGGTTGTGGGGGCGAGTATTGCCTTATTTAACAAGCAACCTTTGAAAGCACTGTTTGAAGAAGCCTTTGGTCTCCCCGTGCTCGTCCATAATGAATCCAATGTTTCTTCCATGGCTGTCACCTTAAACAGCGCTTCTCATATGAAAGACGCGAAGAACCTTGTTTACATCTATTGCAGTGTCGGCCTGGGTGTTGGGATTATTGTGGATGGTAAACAGCTCATCGGCTGTGAAGGTCATGCGGCTGAGTTGTGTCACATGCCTATTGGCAGTCAAAGGCTTTCATGCAGACAATGCGGCAGCGAGGGCTGTGCGGAAAGTGATTTGTCTGTCTCGGGCTTTATCACCAAATACTTTGATTACGCCCCGTGGGATCGAAAAAAAATATTCGACTACTGGCGAGAGTTCCTGGTCGCCGTGGAAGCGGGAGACGCAAAAGCTCTGGATGTGGTGAATGAGAACGCGAAAATTCTTGGTAAACTGACCTCGGTACTGGTGAATCTCTTTGATCCCGAAGTTATTTATGTGGGCGGCAGCATATCTGTTTTGTTTGAGCGTATGAAGCCCATCATCGAAGCGGAAGTGATCGGCCGGCTCAATAGCCGTAGCGATATCCGGGCACTTTTGTTACAGGACAGTGAGAAAAATACCATTATTTTTGGATGTGCAGAGAATATCTACAACAGCATCAACTTTGCTGCACTTTGAGGATGAGCATGGAAAAGCGCTACATAATCGGCATAGACGCAGGCGGCACAAAGGTTGCATACGGGCTCTTTGACCCGGCGGGTACTATCCTAGACCGCAGGCAACATCCAACAGACGCGGCGGCGGATGGGCCTCAGTTTTCAGATACGGTGATCGAAACAGTCCATAGGCTTTTGGAACAGAACGGACTGACCATTGAGCAACTACAGGGCATCGGCATTTGTATGCCATCCTTCATCTTATATGATGAGGGGCATATACTCATGACATCTTCCATGCCGGGGATCAAAGATTTCCCCATGCGGGACTATTTAAGGGAACGTTTGGGGACGGAAATCGTCTTAGATAATGACGGCAACGCGGCTGCTCTGGCGGAACATCGGCATGGTGCGGGGCGCGGTACACGGCACATGATGTATATCGCAGTAAGCACCGGGCTGGGCGGCGGCATCATTATCAATGGTGATTTATTCCAAGGCTCATACGGCTGGGCCGGTGAATGCGGACATATGCTGGCGACACCCAATGCGGGTCTCCCCTGCGGTTGTGAAAATAGCGGATGTTTTATGTCTTACACCACCGGCAAGCATTTCCCGGCGCAGGTGGCGCTGGGGCTGGAAAAGGGGATTCCAAGTACACTGTCCCCTGAGGCAGTGAATGGACAGCAACTCAAGCTGGCATATGAAAGCGGTGATCCGCTGGCTTGTCACTTGATGGAACAAATGGCGCATTATTTGGCGGTTTGTCTGTTTAATATTTATCAGTTGCTGAATATTAATACCTTTGTTTTCGGCGGCGGCCTTGTGAATCTGGGTGATTCCCTCTTTGGCCGCGTACGGGAAAATTTTGACCGATTGAATCATATTCCCCTGCCGGTACATTTTAAGATGGCGGAATTGAAGGATGATTTTGGGATTATCGGTGCGGCGGAGTTTATTCGGGGTATTTAAAATGTAGGGGCGAACTGTGTTCGCCCGCGGGACATACAGATTGCAATTCCAATAGACCATTGTAGGGGCGATCGTCCCGATCACCCGTGTATAGTTCGCGGGCAGTAAAGGGCACGGGCGACCGGGACGGTCGCCCCTACGTAGGGAACGGTTCTAAACCGTTCCGTGCAGACAAATACGTACGAACCGAACAGAAACGTACAAAACCGAAGCGGAACGGTTTAGAACCGTTCCCTACAATATATTGGTGGAATATCCAAAACAGCCCCACACAATTGTATAAAACAGGCTATTGCTTGTTTTAATAAAAAAGGAGGAATATCAAATGAAGAAGATCTTAGCACTTCTACTAGCGCTTTTGCTAGTAGCCGGCCTGGTGGCTTGCGGTGGCGGCAGCGATCCTGATCCAACACCAGCTCCAGCAGCAACAGAAGCACCAGCAGCAACAGAAGCTCCAGACGACGATGACGAGGACGAGGAAGACCGTGTATTTAGAGCGGCTTTCGTCACACAGGCAATGTCCAACGAATCACAGGCATTCTCATGGGGCGAATTCCAACGTCTCGCACCTGAGTTCGGCTTTGAAATGACTGTATTCGCAGGCGAAAATGAGCCGGCAGTAGAGTTCGACGGCGTTATGACAGCGATTGCACAAGGTTACGATGCAATCTTCGTAAACCCAAGCTCCATCGAAGGCATTATCCCTGCTCTGCAACAAGCTAGAGATGCAGGCGTTATCGTGGGTATGTTCTCCTCTGTACTTCCAGAAGAGCACAGAGGCGTTATGGACTTCTTCGTAGGTTCTGACGACTACCTAGGCGGCGTACAAGCTGGCGAATTCGTATCTCAGCATTTCCCAGACGGCGCAAACTTTGTTGAAGTAGGCGGTCAAGCAGGTCACTCTGCGGCAAACGATAGACACGACGGTTTCCGTTCCGGTATCGCTGACAACATCGTTGAGCTAGGCTCACAATTTGCACCAACAGGTTGGAACACACATGAAGCACTTTCTATCATGGAAGACTTCATCGTTATGTACGGCGATGAAATCGACATCGTATGGTGTCACTGGGATAACGGCGCATCCGGCGTTATCGACGCACTGCAAAACGCTGGTATGTACGATGTATTCGTAATCGGCGTTGACGGTAACAGAACCGGTTATGCACAAGTTCGTGCCGGCACACAAGCGCTGAGCGTTGGCCAAAGCTTCACAAACATGGCGATGGAATCTCTCAGACTTGCAAGAGCAATGCTGCTCGGCGAAACAGTTCCGGTTGATAACTGGATTCCGCTAGACATGGTAACAATTGACACGATTGACAGCTTCGTAGAACCAAACTGGTAAACACCAGAACAATTCCGAGCCGGCTTTCCAGCCGGCTCGGAACTCTAAAGCTTATGTCCTATCAGCGGATAGGCTTTGCAAGTGAAGAAGGAGATGCCAATGGATAAGCAGGATGTCATTTTATCTGTTCAGAACGTGAACAAAACCTTCCCCGGGGTGAGAGCTCTTACCGACGCTTCCATTGAAGTGCGGAAAGGCACTGTACACGCTGTTGTGGGAGAAAACGGCGCGGGGAAATCTACGCTCATGAAAATACTTTCCGGCATTCACAAAAAGGATTCCGGAACTATTATATTTGATGGGGAAGTTGTAGAACACACCACACCCATCCAATCCATCCACAGAGGGCTTAGTATTATTTATCAGGAGTTTAATCTGGTAAATACGCTCACTGTGGGTGAAAATATTTTCCTTGGCCGCTATCGTGAAATGAAAGGGATGCGCAACATACATAAAGAGGCGCGGGCTCTTTTAGATAGCATCGGGAGTACCATCAGCACCACTACCCTAGTGGGGGATCTGAGTGCGTCTGAGATGCAAATGGTTGAGATCTCGAAAGCTTTGTCTTTTAACTCCAAGCTCATCATCATGGATGAGCCCAGCAGTAGTTTGACGGCGGATGAGCTCAAGCAGCTCTTTAAAATCATCCACGATCTGCGGGCAAGGGGTATTTCTATTATCTATATCAGCCATAAACTGGACGAGATTTTTGAGTTGTGTGATACCGTCACCATCCTCCGGGATGGCTGTGTCATTGACACAAAGCCTATTGCGGAACTGACCCGTGACGAGATGATCGCTAAAATGATCGGGCGGGAGCTTGGTAACGAATTCCCGGAACGTCCCCGCTGTGCCGGTGAGACGATTATGGAAGTGGAAGCACTCAACACCCGTAAACTCAAGGATATTTCGTTTCAACTCAAAAAAGGTGAAATCCTTGGGCTCGTTGGCCTTGTGGGTGCGGGACGTACGGAAATTGTCCGGGCGATCTATGGCGCAGACAAAGCAAGGGAGCTCAAGATTGCGATAAATGGAAGGCCGGTTAGAATCCGGAAGCCAAGAGACGGCAAGCGCAATGGCATCGGCTTACTCCCGGAAGACCGGAAACTGGAAGGACTGGTACTGCCCTTTTCGGTACAGTCCAATATTGTCATGTCCAGCTTAGGGCGGATTTCAAAGTTCGGCTTTGTAAACACAGGGAAAGAGAAAGAGATTGCCGCGCGGCAAATTCAAAGTCTCTCCGTCAAAACCCCGTCTCCCCGTACAAAGGTGAAAACCCTCTCAGGCGGGAATCAACAAAAGTGCATTATGGGGCGTTGGCTTGAAATCAACCCCGACATCCTCATCCTAGACGAGCCCACCCGTGGTATTGATGTGGGTACGAAGTATGAGATTTATCTGCTGATTAAACGAATCGCAGAAAATGGTGGTTCTGTCATTATGATTTCTTCAGAATTGCCGGAAGTGCTTGCCATGAGCAACCGTGTGCTGACGATCTGTGAGGGGCGCGTTAGTGGTGAGTTTAATCCTGAAACAGATTCGGCCCATGTGATCATGGACGCCGCGATCGGATAGTGGGGGAAATCATGACAAAACGACTGGAACAATCACGGATTACCAACTTTATTTTGGAGTATCTGGTTTTCTTTGGCATTATCGTGTTGTGCATTGTAACTGCCTTTGTACAACCTCGGTTTTTATCCGTAGACAACTTAACGAACCTGATGCGGCAATTTGGCCCTTTGAGCTTTGTGGCCTTGGGCATGACCTTTATCATCGTCGGCGGCTTCATCGACCTGTCCGTTCCGGGTATGATTTCCATTATTGCAATGGTAACTTTATCTTTGGTGGATGTAATCGGCGAAATACCTGCCATATTTGTAGGTCTTGGACTGGGTACGACCTTGGGTACGCTAAACGGTACATTGCTCGTGTTTGTCGGGGCGAATACCCAGGCAAAGGCGCTCTTCATCACCTTTGGTATGAGCCAAATTTACAGGGCGTTAGCGCTCATTTACACCGGCGGCTTTCCCATGAACTGGGGTACTTTGTTTGAACATCCCATGCCCGTGACCCGCGGTATTGCCACAGGCATGTGGGGTCCGCTGTCCATTTCCTTTTGGATGTTCCTCTTCTTTCTGGTGGTGCTTGCCATTTTCCAATCGAAGACATTTCTCGGCAGATCCATTGCATACACAGGGGGCAATTTAACAGCGGCGGAACTGGGCGGCATTCCCACAAATCGAGTTAGAATCTTTATTTATGCCCTGGGCGGATTTATGGTTGCGGTGGCTACCATCGTGCTGTTTTCCCGCGTATCGGTGACCGTACCTGCTATCGGAGACTTCTTTGAACGGGATGCTATCATGGCGGTAGTCGTCGGCGGAACGTCGCTGCTGGGCGGCAAGGGCAGTGTTATCCGTACATTTATGGGGGTTTCCCTTGTGATTTTGATGTCCAACTGTCTGAATCTTTTGGGCATCCCCACACACGCACAGGAAGTTGTCAGAGGCGGGATTCTTGTTTTAGCGATTTGGCTTGACCACCGCAGACATGCAAGGGGGTAGGGAAATGAATCAAATTTTACAGGCCCACGGAGGCCAAACACTGAAACTATTAGGCAAACAAAAAGCCGTCATCGCAATCGCGCTCATGTTCATTGTGATGATATTCCCCGATTCAAACTTCTATACGACAGGTAACATGTTCAACCTCCTTGAGTCGGTTTCCACAAACGCTATCATCGCGTTTGGCGTAACTCTTGCGGTCATTTGTAAAGGCTGTGACTTGTCGGTGGGTTCTGTCATGGTAATGGCGGGCATCATCGCGATTATGCTGATTAACGCAGGGATCAATATGGTACTGGCAATCATCCTTGCGATTTTGTCAGGCTCTTTGGTGGGCTTTGTCAACGGATTTTTGATCGTACATCAGAAATGCGAAGCTTTCATCATCACCTTGGGCATGGGTATGCTCATTCAAGGTGTGGCGCTCTTGCTCACCAATGCAATCAATGTAGCGGCCACAGACCCCAACTTCCAACGGATTGCCAACGAAAACTGGCTTGGCATACCCAACATTGCGGCCTTCATGATTGTTCTGGGCATCCTGACCTGGCTATTGCTCCGCTTCACCAGCTTCGGCAGAAACATTTATGCCTTGGGCGGTGACTATGAGGTGGCGGAACATTCGGGCATCAATGTGGTACGTACAAAATGGCTTGCATTCGTCCTGACCGGCACATTTGCCGCCATTGCCGGCGTCCTTTTTGCCTCCAGAATGAACACAGGCATTCCCATCGCCGGGGTAGAAGTTCCGCTGATGGTTAACTGCGGCGTGGTCATTGGCGGCACATCCTTTGCAGGCGGCGTGGGCGGCATACCCCAAAGCTTTATTGGCATATTTGTCATGTTCCTTTTGAGAAATGCCCTGAGTATGCTTGGAATCGAGCCCTTTTACCAGCGGCTGGTTTTGGGCATCATCATTGTTTTGATCATCTCTCTGGACTGCTTTGCCATCAAGCGGAAGAAGGAAGCTGTATAGATTTTCAGTGGATGGCTATATACAAGAAGTGGTTTTTTGTGGTATGATTGTGGGGATCATTGCGCTTGGCTCTTATGCCGATAAGCGCAAGTAAAGAAGTCGTATATGTTTTCACGCAGAAAGGAATGATCCCCAATATGAAGCTCTTTAAGGTATCTAATTATGACCAAGCAAGCCAGAAAGCAGCGAAACTAATCGCCGCACAAATTCAAGCAAAACCAGACAGCGTAATTGGTCTGCCCACGGGTTCTACACCTGTTGGCGCTTATGCAATCCTAGTTGACATGCACAAGCGGGGCGAACTGGACTTTAGCAAGGTCACCACGTGCAATCTGGACGAATATCGCGGCATTGCGTCCGATGACCCGCAAAGTTACCGCTATTTCATGGACGAGCATCTGTTCAATCATGTGAATATTCCGAAAGAGAATATCCGCTTCCCTGATCAGGAAAGCCCTGAGAAATATGACGAACAAATCGCCGCTATGGGCGGGCTTGACTTCATGTTCCTGGGTATTGGCAATAACGGCCATATCGGCTTTAATGAGCCGGGTTCTTACTTCCCTGCTGAGACACGCTGTGCGCCTCTGTCTGAGAATACGATTGAGGCCAACGCGCGCTTCTTCGATAGCCCGGACGATGTGCCTCGTGAGGCTGTCACTATGGGGATTAAGACCATTATGCTGGCTGAGAAGATCATCCTCGTCTCCAGCGGTGAAGCCAAGCGGGAGGCGACACATCAGGCGATCTATGGTCCGATCACGCCGGAGCTGCCGGGTTCTATCTTGCAGGTACACCGTGATGTGACCATCATCTGGAACGAACAGTAAAGAAATGCGATCCCTCAAACCATCCCGGTTTGGGGGATTCCTGTAGGGTGTACAATGTGCAGCAAAACATATGTAGGGGCGATTATTAATCGCCCGCGGGCGGCTAATAGCCGCCCCTACAACGATGCAAACATATCGGGACGCGCAGGGGCGGGTCCCCTACAGAGCAATTTAGAAAGGTTGCGATACTATGGCAAAACTAATTGTAATTGGTGAGGCTCTGATTGACTTTATCCCCAGCTCTAAGGGGGCGCTTTCACAGGTGAACTCATTTGAGAGGTGTCCCGGAGGGTCAGTTGCCAATGTTGGTGCGGCGGCGGCGAAGCTGGGCGTGGAGAGTATGCTTATCACAAAGCTGGGTGAGGATGGCTTTGGGGACTTTTTGGCGGAGGAAATCCAAAAGGCGGGGATTGATAGTCGTGCCATCACGCGTACGAGGGAGGCAAAGACGGGGCTTGCCTTTGTGTCTGATTCGGACGGATCTGACGTGGAATACCTCTTCTACCGTGCACCGGCGGCGGATATGTTGCTCTCGCCGGATGATATCTGTGAATCCTGGTTTGAGCCGGGGGATATTTTGCATTTCTGCTCTGTGGCACTGGTGGATGCCCCCTGCCGATTGGCGCATGACAAGGCCATTGAAATTGCCCGGGAAAAGGGTTGTTTGATTAGCTTTGACGTGAACCTCCGCCCGCCCCTTTGGGATGATCTCAACGAACTCAAAGAGCTTGTCTTGCGCTATATTCCGAAAGCTGACATTGTGAAAGTCAATGATGATGAGCTGGCTTTCCTCGGCGGTGATATTTCTGCACCGCACCTCCTTGTCACATTGGGGAGCGAGGGTGCACAGTATATTGGCGCTGGACTTGATGTGCGGGGTGATGGCTTTAACGTACCCGTTGTGAATACCACAGGCGCTGGAGATACCTTTATCGGTACGTTTCTGGCACAACTCATCCGTGATCCGGGACTACTCCAAGACGCGGCAAAATGCGGGGCGGCGATTCGCTTTTCTAATGCTGCCGCGGCTGTTGTCGTTGGGCGGGCTGGTGCCTTGGGTGCGATGCCGACTGAGGCTGAGGTAAGGGCGTTTTTGGCGCGGCAGGGGTAGGGTTTTCGTGCGCCCCTGTAGGGGCGATCATTGATCGCCCGCATGTTTCAATTTTCACCGTCTATCTTTTCGGCGGATTATCTTGAAAATTTATAATTAGAACACGACATATAGTTGTCATGTTTTGTGTGATATTATTCCTTTAGCAAAAAATGAAGGGGCAACACCATATGTTAAACTTTCCGTCAATCAGTTTTCCGGGTAATTGTGATGAAGCCATTACCTACTATAAAGAGGTACTTGGAGCAGAGGTAAAGGCGATTGTTCATAATGGGAACGACCCAACAGACCCGAATATGGACAACTCTTTACCGCCAAACTTTGTGACATATTCCGAGGTACTGCTATTCGGCACTCCTGTAATGATGACTGATGGGGCTGAACAGAAAATGTCCTGCGACAACTTTTCCTTTACCCTTTCTCTCAATACGGAAAAAGAAGTGACTTCTGTTTTCAACAAACTCGCAGACGGTGGTGAAATTGTTGAAGCTCTCTCAACTGCGTTTTACGGTCAGCTAATGGGTTGTGTGCATGATCGCTTTGGTATTTCATGGACTGTTTCGATTTATTTTGAGTAGCTTGCCAATTCAAGCCTAAAACGCAACAAAACCCGCCATACTCCACTTTCGAGTTGCGGCGGGTTTTGTCTTGCTATGGCAGGTCGTTCCCTGCTGATTTGTAGAGGGCGTACCATTCGTCACGATCTAGGGTAAAGCCTGTGGCTTTTGCGATTTTATCAATCCGCGCCGGGTTCATCGAGCCGATGATGACTTGCATTTGGGCCGGGTGGCGGAGAATCCAGGCGGTGGCGATTGCGTCTTTGGAGACATTGTATTTGTCGGCAAGCCTTTGCAGTTGGGCGTTTAGCTCCGGGTATGCGGGGTTATCTAAGAAGACACTGCCGGATATTTCGGGTCTGAACGGCGACCAGGCTTGGATGGTCACATCGTTTAGGCGGCAGTACTCCAGCAAGCCCCCGTCGTGATCGAGGCTTTGGGCGTTTTTCATGTTGGCGTTTAGGCCTGCGTCTATCATCCCGGTGTGGACGAGGCCGAATTGTAGCTGGTTGACGGTAAGTTTATGCGGTGTCGCTCTTTGGATCAGCTCCATTTGACCGGGTAGCTGGTTGCTGACGCCGAAATAGCGGACTTTTCCGGCTTTGTGCAGCACATCAAAGGCTTCTGCGATCTCCTCGGGTTGCATCAGCGTATCCGGGCGGTGGAGGGCTAGGAGGTCTACGTAGTCGGTTTGGAGGCGTTTTAGGCTTCCCTCTACACAGGAGATGATGTAGTCTTTGGAGAAGTTAAAAACGACTGTGCCATCCTTTATTTCGATGCCGCATTTTGTTTGGAGCAGCATTTTGTCCCGGGCAATCCCCTGCTCTTTCACGGCTTTGCTGAAGATTTCCTCCGATAGACCGCCGCCGTAGATATCTGCGTGGTCGAAGAGGTTGATGCCCACCTCTCGGGATTTTTGGATCACTGTCCCGGCATCTGCTGTGGATAGATCACACATCCGCATACAGCCCAGGGCGATTTCAGATGCTGCGAGATCGGTTTTGCCTAGCTTGATTTGTTTCATTTTGTGGTTTGTCCTCCTGCGTTTTTTAGCTGTAGTATATCACAAGGCAGGACGGCAAAACAATGGAAATCCGGCTTGGTTTGTGATAGAATGACTGCATGAGAAAATATTTTATAGACAATATCCGCTGGCTTTGTATTTTGATGTTGTTTCCTTTTCACATATTTCGGATATATACCTCCTTTATGGAGGGCTTTTATGTGGAGGGGGCGGATGTTATCGCAACGACAGGGTTTATTGTTGCAACAGCCCCTTGGTTTATGCCGCTTTTGTTTGTGATTGCGGGGGTCAGTTCCGCTTATGCGTTACATAAGAAAACAAATGGCGCATATGTGAAAGAGCGTATATACAAGTTGTTGATCCCGCTTATAGCCGGCATTCTTTTGATCGTCCCCGCCCAAACCTATTTTGCGGAACGATTCCACAATGGATATACAGGCGGGTATTTTGCCCAATATGTCTTGTTCTTTACCGGCCCTACTGACTTGACGGGATATCGGGGCGGGTTTACGCCGGCGCACTTGTGGTTTATTGCGTATTTGTTTGTTATTTCCATGCTGGCGCTTCCCATCATGTCACTTTATCAAAATTCCAAAAGGAAATTGGCTGTTGAGAAAGTTCCCTTATGGCTTTTGTCCCTGCTTGGCATGATCCCATTTTTGATGACGCCTGTCCTTGATTTGGGAGAGAGTGTCGGGCGGTATTTTGCGTATTTTATGTTGGGTTTCTTCCTTTTGTCAAATGATGCTCTCCTACAAAAACTGGATCGGCGGCGTTTTTCCTTGCTGGCTGTTTCCGCTGCTTTCATGGTTTTATTTGTTGGTGCATGGTTGCTACAACTATATGGTTTTTTTGAATTGCCTCTGACTGTAATGCTGGGTTTTTCAGCCTTTTATGGATGGCTTGCAATTCTCACGATTTTGGGACTTGGGAATCATTATTTGAATTTCCAAAACAGGGGGACGAGCTATTTATCAGTTTCCTCTTTCCCCGTTTATCTGTTTCATCAGACATGGATTATTGTTGTGGGCTATTATATCCTACGGGCGATTGATAGCGTACTGCTTCAAATGGTTTTGATTCTGTTGAGCAGTTTCTTGCTTAGCTATGCAAGCTATGAACTGTTTCGGCGGATACCCGGTATCCGCTTCTTGTTTGGGATAAAATCGCGTACAAATTAAAAATCATGCCTCGTACCGCCGCCACTACCGAGTTCTTCAAACACGCGTACAATTTCTTCAATACAGGCAAAGTCTGACAGGTCATCATTGTGAATGATGGCCTGTATTTTTTGTAAGGCTTGATAGCACCGGGCTTCTATAATCTCGTTTGCATTTAGCTGAAGAAGATCTGGAAATGTAACATGCATTTCTTCTTGGGAAAGTGCTTTCACTAGTATTTCTTTGTATAGTTCCATAGAACTGTGCATAACAGTGTTATTTTCTTCCATGGCGGATAACTCCGTTATGTCCTCCCTTTCTGATGTTTTTATTGGGCAAATAGGTTTTTCAAATTGAAAGAAAGCCTTTCTTTCATAACTGGAACAGGCAAGCACCACAAAAGTTTTTTGGGTAGGCTCATATTTACATCGGGTACATTTTGACGGAATAGTTAATGTTTCGGATTCCGGCAACCTGTACAACCCATAAATGATTGCAAGCGACATAGCGAATGCTATGAAAGGCATAAGTAACACCCCTATGTGCCCATAACGATGATATATCCAGTTTACAACTTCATGCACATTTTCTCTCCATATTATATATCTTTCCCGAAATACGTTTATGTAACGTATTATAAAGCAATAATCATGCTAAAGTCAAGTAAAATACGCTATATTGATGTAGGATGGCTGTTGTGAAAAAGATATTATTTTACGAAAACAAAAATGTAATTTCAAAGCAATTAAAAGCGGCAAGAAAAAAATGCAATCTCTCACAAGGGGAATTAGCCGCTAAAATGCAGACAATGAACGTAAATATGGATCAGCAAATGATAAGTAAAATTGAAAATAATGCTCGGGTTGTGACAGACTACGAGTTGGCATGTTTCTGTAAAATATTGAACGTATCAGAAAAAGAACTCTTGCGCGATTTTGATGAAAATTATAGTTAATAATAAAAACCAAGGGCGACCCACTCCGGGTCGCCCTTGGTTTTTATCTCTATTTACCGTGGAACGCTTCCAGATACATGTCCTTGATCTCCGCCATCAGCGGATAGCGGGGATTTGCGCCGATACATTGGTCATCGAAGGCTTGCTCGACCATGTCGTCTAGTTTTGCTTTGAAATCCTTTTCGGAGATGCCGTAGTCTTTGATGGAGGGCTTGATCCCCAGTTCGGCTTTTAGGGTGCGGATTGCCGCAATCAGGTTCTCCACTTTCTCTTCCTTGGTCTTGCCGCCCAGACCTAGTGCGTCTGCGATTTGTGCGTATTTGTTGGACGCTTGGGGGTGGGTGTATTGGGCGAATGCACCCATTTTGCTTGGCGCGTCATCTGCGTTGTAGCGGATGACTTGCTCGATTAGCAGGGCATTCGCCGCGCCGTGGGGCAGTTCAAATGCTGCGCCCAATTTGTGGGCCATGGCGTGGCAGACGCCGAGGAATGCGTTTGCGAATGCCATACCTGCCATGGTGGAGGCGTTGGCCATCTGCTCTCTGGCTTCCGGGTCGTTTGCGCCGTTGTCGTAGGCGCGTTTTAGACTGGCGAATACCAGCTTGAGGGCTTCCAGCGCCATGCCGTCTGTGTAGGGGGTGGCGAGGAGGGATACGTATGCTTCCAGTGCGTGGGTCAGGGCATCCAGACCTGATACTGCGGTTAGGTTTTTGGGCATGGTCATCATGAGATCTGCGTCTACGATGGCCATGTATGGGAGGAGCTCATAGTCTGCGATGGGGTACTTTGCGCCGGTTTTCTCGTCTGTGATGACGGCGAAGGGTGTGACCTCTGAACCTGTCCCTGCTGTGGTTGGGATGGCGATGAATGTTGCTTTCTCGCCCATTTTCGGGAACGTATATACCTTTTTGCGGATATCCATGAAGCGCATTGCCATGTCTGTGAAGTCGGCTTCCGGATGTTCGTAGAGCAGCCACATGATTTTCGCCGCGTCCATGGGAGAGCCGCCGCCAAAGGCGATGATGCAGTCCGGCTCAAAGAGGCGCATTTGCTTTGCACCCTCTTGTGCTGTTGCCAGGGTTGGGTCCGGCTCTACGTCAAAGAATACGCTGTATTGGATGTTCATTGCGTTGAGCTGGTCTGTGACGGGTTTTAGATGGTCGTTTTTGTAGAGGAATTCATCTGTCACGATGAATACTTTGCGCTTGTTGAGTACGGTTTGCAGTTCATCTAGGGCGACCGGGAGTGATCCCCGTTTGTGGTAGACTTTTTGCGGGGTGCGAAACCAGAGCATATTCTCTCTCCTCTCGGCAACTGTCTTGATATTGAGCAGGTGCTTCACGCCCACGTTCTCAGAGACGGCGTTCTTGCCCCATGAGCCGCACCCCAAGGTGAGGGATGGGGCTAGGCTGAAGTTGAACAGGTCACCAATCGCACCGTGGGATGCCGGTGTATTGAGGAGGATGCGGCAGGTTTTCATCCGCTGTTCAAAGGCCGCGTAATGTTCCGGCCGGGCTTTTTTGTCTAAGTAGACGGATGCTGTGTGACCCAGGCCGCCGTCTTCCACCAGTTGTTCAGCGGTTTCCAGAGCGGCTTCAAAGGATTTCGCCTTGTACATGGCGAGGACGGGAGATAGCTTTTCATAGGCGAAAGGTTCGTCCATGGAGCTATCGGTCACCTCGCCGATTAGGATTTTTGTTTTCTCAGGGACTGTAACCCCTGCCATCTTGGCGATGTCGTGGGCGCTCTGTCCGACGATTTTGGGGTTTACGTGTCCGTTTACGAGCAGAATCTGGCGGACTTTCTCTGTTTCGGCTTTGGAGAGTAGGTGACAGCCTCTGTCAATGAACTCTTGGCGGACTGCTTTGTACACGTCTTGGTGTACGATCACCGCTTGTTCGGATGCGCAGATGACGCCGTTGTCGAATGTTTTCGATAGGATGATGGAGTTGACAGCCAGTTTCACATTCGCAGATGCGTCTATAATAGCAGGGACATTCCCTGCTCCGACGCCGATTGCGGGTGTGCCGCTGGAGTATGCCGCTTTTACCATCCCCGGGCCGCCTGTTGCAAGAATACAGTCACATTCTTGCATGACAGTGTTTGTGAGTTCCAGAGATGGCACGTCAATCCAAGAGATAATGCCCGCCGGCGCGCCGGCTTCAACGGCGGCTTCCAGTACGATTTTCGCCGCTTCGATGGTACATTTTTTTGCCCGTGGGTGTGGACTTAATACGATGCCGTTTCGGGTTTTCAGTGCGATGAGACACTTAAAAATCGCGGTGGAAGTTGGGTTGGTTGTGGGGATAACCGCGGCGATGACACCCAGTGGTTCTGCTATAGTTTTGATCCCTGCTGATTCGTCTGATTCGATCACACCGCAGGTTTTGGTGTGCTTGTATTTATTATAGATATACTCTGAGGCGTAGTGGTTTTTGATGACTTTGTCCTCTACAATCCCCATGCCGGTTTCTTCCCGCGCCATCTTGGCAAGGGGAATCCGCGCTTGATTGGCAGCTCTGGCGGCTGCTTTGAATATGCTGTCTACTTGCTCCTGTGAGAACGTGGAGAATATCCCTTGCGCCGCTTTTACGGCCTTGATGCCCGCTTGCAGGCTTTCCACGCTGTCGATGGTCGGATATGTTGTCATACTGACTCCCGCCTTTCTGTTTTGTGGAGCGATGAAATTGTTAATTATTTAACTAATTCCTTGTTAAAAGTATAACATTCTTTTGCAAGTTCCGCAAGCGCTTTCCTTCACAATGTTCTTGTGATTTATTTAACATTATTGTGCGCTTTGCACAAGCACGAAAAATCCCGCCTGCGGGCGGGATTTTGGGGGTGGTGATTTTTTATGTAGGGGCGACATTTTGTTGCACGATGCCCTTAGGCTCCTTTTCCAAAGGAGCTGTCCGCGAAGCGGACTGAGGATTGCCCTTTGTAGGGGCGGCATTCTGCCGCCCGCGGGCGACTACAAGTCGCCCCTACGAATGTGCGGTGGTTGTTGTTACAAATCCTCCGTCAGGCTACGCCTGCCACCTCCTTTGGAAAAGGAGGCTTTGGGCGTTGCGCCCCATGTGGTGGTGGGGGGGTATGGTCATACGGTGAAAACCACCAGCCATACCGTAGGGGCGGCGTTAGGCCGCCCGTGTGTTTTATATTTACCAATGCACCACCAATCGGTGCGGCAGGCACTACAACCACGGACGCGCAATGCGCGCCCCTACAAGAGCAGCATGGTGACCGCGGACAATACCGCGCCGATTGCCAGATAGGCCAGGGGCGCAATCTTCTTGTGGATGCCCGGTTTCTTCCCTTTTGTCTTGACAAACTGCTTGGCGACGGTTTCGGCCTCTTTCAGCACATCCGCAGCGGCTACGCCTGATACGTTTACGTCTTCTTTTACGATGAAGATTGCTTCCTCAAAGTAGCGTGGGTCGGGGGTTTTGATTACGATCACGCGCCTTGTTGTTCCTTTTACCACGGTTGTAATCACCTCGTTTTTAGAGAAAGTAGGGGCAGACCTTGTGTCTGCCCGCTTGGTCTTACCGTTTCAGGCAGACACAAGGTCTGCCCCTGCAAGGAACAAGATCATTTGCACATTCCTATTTTGGAGAAAGTCTGCCCGGCTGTTTCCGGAAATATACGGTAGGCTATGTTCTTTTTTCCAGATGGATGGCGAGCACTGTCATGTCGTCTTCGTAGCCGTTTTGGTCGATGGCTTCTTGAAGGATGCTGCGGGCTAAGTCTTTGGCCTCCCCGCCCTCGTAGCGGGCGAGTGTTTGGCGTATCCATTTGTCGTCTTTCTCCATGGTTACCCCGTCTGACACCAAAACGGCGAAGTTTCCGGGGTTGAGCTTTAGCTCCGCCATGTCCGGCTGTTCGGTTTTGCCTGCTTTGAGCCCTGCGGCCAGGCTCTCACCTCTGATGGTGCGGACGGTTTTGCCGCGTTTTAGGTAGGTGGGGGCAGCACCATATTTATAGAAGCGGGTTTCGCCGGTGAATAGGTTGAGACGGAATAAGTCTACAGAGGCACAGCCGGTTAGGTCGCCGTTTTTGGTTTGGAGGGCGGCGTTTAGAAGTTTCATGGCGATCTCGGGGTTTAAGCCCGCTTGCAAGAATGCTTCCAGCGCCTCGCCGATTTGGGTACTTTCCCGGGCGGCTGCCATGCCTGTGCCCATGCCGTCTGTCAGGATGACGTATAGACTGCCGTCGTCTGTTTTAAAGTAGCTGGCACGGTCACCGCTAACCGTCTGTCCCCGGCGGCGGACAGAGGCGAGGCCGACTGCCGCGGCTAGGGGTTCTGCTTCCATGAGGGTCAGGCGTTCTCTGCTGTTTTCCTCCTCCTTTTGCATGACACGCACACCCAAGGTGGCGGATAGTTTTTCCAAGCTGTCTCTCCCCCGTTGGAGGGGGCGGAGGTTTTCGCCTCTGATCTCCGCATAGAGCCTGCCGCCCCGGTCACGGTAGACGGTGGTCTTTGCGTTTACGTCTTGACTGCGGAGATAGCGGCGGAGTTTGCGCTCTCTGAAGGTTTCCCGGGTGACGGTTTCCTCTAGCTCTAAGGCCAGGTCTTCCAACATGTCGCCCATGTCGGCGTATTGGGCGAGGGCGGTCTCTTGGGTCTCCCGGAGGCGGTTTGTAAATTGGCGGCGGAGGGTGAGGGCGCGGAGTTCTGCGTTTACGGTGTCGATATAGCGGTCTATGTGTTTGCAGCTCTCTTGGAAGTGGAGGGGAAAGTCTTCCAGTTTGAGCAAGCCCCTTTTGAGCATGGGGGCGGTGGCGTTGTTCATGCTGTTTAGGGTCTCTTCAAAGGCCACCGTCCAGCAGATGGGGGCGCGGTCGCATTTTCTGCAACAAGCCTCGGCGGCGCGGTCAAATATGGTGGCGATGTCGTTGTCATTTTCCGCTTTCACCGCTTGGGGACGCATGTTGTCACGTAGGGTATGGAAGGCTTTGCCCAGACGTTCCACCCGTTCTTTGCTTGCTACGTATGTCCGCTCCTGTGCCGCGTGGTCGGCTTCTACATCGCTTAGATCAAGGGCAAACAGACTGATGACCCCGCCGGGGATGAGGATGAAGAACATGGAGACGGCAAAGACTTCGTATAGAGCCGAGACTTGTAATACCATGTCCCATGTCCAAAGGACGGCGACGGCGTTTGCGACGATGAAGCTTGCGGTGAACAGGAGTTTTCCTTGTTTGCTAAACAGGCCGGAAAAGAGGCCGGCGAAGGCGTAGGCCATGGAGAAAAAGGGCAGTCCTCCCCCGCCGGCATCCATGGCGATGCCCAAAGTCGCGCCCACTGCACTACCCGACCCTACGCCGTTTTTGAATGCGGTGCTCATCACCAAAAAGATGGCCAGTATCCGTCCAACTGATATGCCCCCTGCCAGAGTAATATTGGAGAGTGCCAGCAGACATGTCCCCATCAGCGCTAGTACACTGACGGTGCGTTTGAGCCCTGCGGCGTGTTCCGGGGCGCGGCCATTCCAGCCGGAGAGGGCAATTTGGAAGAAATAGGTACTGCCGCCGATGAGGACGATTTCCGTTATGTAAAACACCATGGCACGAACTGCCCAGTTTGCGTCCTGCACGTAGACAAAGCCTGTGGCCGCCGCCATACACATGGCCACGACGGGCTTAAACCATAGACGGCTGTAGCTTTTCAGGTCATGGAACACAAAGCCGGAGGCGTATATCAGTACAGACATGGCCACATATTTGAGCCCCCAGACGAAGTCACCGCCTAGGTAGTTACCGAGGACGACCCCCATAAAGGCTAGAAATCCCGACAATCCCGGGCCGGATGCTGCCACGATTGCCACGCCAAAGGGGGTGTAGTCGCCGAAGATTTCGGCTCTGGACAGTCCCGCTGCTAATAGGAATCTGGCTATGTAACTTGCTACTTTCCCCAGTTCCGGGCGTTTGAATGCCACCTCGCCTTTTAGGCTTAGGTCGTTGCTTATTTGGCTCAGTCGTTTTTTGATGGTTGCCATAATCTATCTCCTCCCGAAAGCTTGTCTACTGTTTCGGCATTACACGTCAGTATGTAGAGAGATTATAGCTTGGTTTACATAAAAATATAGTCGCTCTGCGCTGGATTTTCGGGTCGGGAAATGCGGGGGAATGAGAGAGGGAGAGCTTTTTTGCGGAAAAGCTCTCCCGGGGTGTTAGGAAATGTGGTGTAGGGGCGACCTTCTGCCGCCTGCGCCCTTGGGCTCCTTTTGTAAAGGAGCTGTCGCGAAGCGACTGAGGATTGCCCTTAATTCCCCTCCTTGGAGGGGTGGCAGGTCGTGCCGGGGTGGTTTTCCCCTCCGTGTAGGGGCGGCAGGTCGTGCCGGGGTGGTTTTCCCCTCCGTGTAGGGGCGGCATTCTGCCGCCCGCGGGCGACTACAAGTCGCCCCTACAAGGGAATAATCCTCCG
>Ga0131853_10007302_pt1 | contig 19976 bp, 8 predicted proteins | sample TergutLab28metaG_FD_92764 | JGI IMG/M metagenome (GOLD analysis project Ga0131853, IMG submission 92764) | Labiotermes labralis P1 segment gut microbial communities from Petit-Saut dam, French Guiana - Lab288 P1 (version 2) (version 2) | ecosystem: Host-associated > Arthropoda: Insects >... | reverse complement strand
TTTCATTTATATATATAATGACTCCAACAAGTGCACACATGTGTACTGAAATTAGTTTCTACATACTTTTAATTGCTTATGTGCTTGATTTTAATGGGCGGTTATGAAAAATAAATTGGCGTTTTTATTTCTTTATTCGCGCCTACAATAAGAGACGTGGGCCGGGTAGCTCAGTCGGTATAGCGACTGACTACGGGCTGGACGGTCCGGGATCGAATCCCGGTGGGGACGAAATTTTCCGCCCGTCCAGAGCGGCCCTGGGGCCCACCCAGCTTCCTGTAAAATGGGTACCGGTTCTTTCCCGAGGGTAAAGTGCGACCGGGGTGTGCTGCTGACCACTCACCCCCTTCTAGTGCCGCGGTCATGGACTGCCCACCCTCTGGGCCACACCGGGCCTGTAACGGGAAAACTTTACCTATTACAATAAGAAAGGCTAGGTCCTGTGATGAACACAGAAGAACTGCTGCAGCGAAAAAAAAACTGACTGGCTGAATATTTTGTAACGAAATCAGCACAGCTAACAATAAATCCCAGCAGTGAGCCGGCGTAGCGCAGACATTATACAGACATCCCTCTCGCTTTTCGCGGAGGTTAGGTTCGAAGACCCCTCCCCCCGCGAAAAGCGAAAGTCCGCGGAGAGTTGACGTCTCCCCGAAAAGAATTTTTTTTGTGTGTTTTAATGTTTTGCTTTTTGGTAATGTGTTTTGGTTTTGTGTTTTGTCGTTTCTTTTAATGCTGAAATCCCTTTAATCATTTAACCACAAAGCAATGAATATGAAAAACATTTCACTTTAATTTTTTCGCATTTCTAATGTTATTTATGGGCACTTTAGGGAATATTTTTATTCTTGGGGCGCCTCTGCAAATTTACGAACCTGCGAAATGCGAGAGATGACTATCTATGTCGATTTCATGTGTTCTGCTACCGGTGGTCTTTCCCCTAGAGAATATGATCTTAAGAGTTTAAATGTCTGTCCTGGCAAAAGCAAAAACACGCAGTAAAACAACACTATAAGCTCATTTTCTCTCTTTTATTGTCTACAAAGTGCCGTTTACTTCGTAATTTTATCTCTTTATATTCAAATAATACCCACGTTTATCATAAACCTTTCACTAATATTTATATACCCACTCCATTTAGTTGAAGATTACCGTCACACATAAAGCCAGATTCAGCTACCTGATGATAACAATCAGAAGTTATAACACGTTATCTGCTTTTGACGTAACTGCAGTTACGGCGCGTGTTCTTTCTGTTATCGTCTATCTTTTGGCCGATCCTTAAACTGAGTGCTCTTATGCAGTCGACTGAGCGTTCTATGGCGTAAATTGCAAACTTGCAATTTCCACTTCAAGAGTTATCAGTGTCTATTCACTTTTTGACAGTTGACATCACCACGCTGTCAGTAGCTCGGGTCATACGTACGTGTGTTAGAATGACGGCAATACAGTTAAGTGGAAATGATATGGAAGGGAAAGTTCCTAGCCTAATTTTAGGTAGTCTTATATCTCAGGATTTTGGGTGGAGACTGAGGTAAACCACGAAAAGTATTAGGCACGTCAGTGTCTCAGCAGAATTTCGAACCACGAATACAAGCCAGCTATGCTAATGATTAAACAATCGCTCCGATTTCTACGGCCTCGAAAGAGACAGGGAGATAATAATGAAATGACAGCAGACAAAAGGGAGACGGCCGTGGCCGGTTTTAAGGTATTGTCCAGTCATTCGTCGAAAGGAAAATAACGAAACCTTTCACTCATTATGCCTGGAGTTCTGACCCATTTTCATACATCCACCATAAAATTATTGAACGTTCTCTACAGCATCGCGTTCCATTTCGGACTGATAAAGAAGGTGCTGTCTACTTAAGCAACGTGGTGGAAGAGGGTTTACCTCATAAAAATATTTGGACAGCGGGGAAGATTTTCTTTCCCTCACAGACCTCTTTTCCGTGTGTTCAGTTTCAAATTTTATTCTTCTCATTAGCTGCACTTTCTTAGTCTTTTAAATCTAATTTAACATCTAATAGGAGGGCGATTCTATACAATGAATTGCGAAAGAAACAGAAGAGATTGGTGTCATCCCAGAACATGAATGAGAAACTGAGGGAATTGTTAAAAAATACAGTAATAACGGTGGGCTTGTGAACAGTAGTAGCGTTAGAGGTCACTCAGCCACTGAACTGTGACTCGTGGTAACCTTGCTTTTAATACTTAGGCAAGGAAACTTAGTTCTACCCGTGTCATTTTGAAACGTGCACGTTGTGTTTGTGTGTGTCCGCACAGTGGCCTGCGAACTAAGTGGCCGAGTTCGCTGAAATTCGGCAAGAATGTCACTGTACTTCCTTCACCCACAGTCGTACTTTCTATATGCCGACGTTAGGAAGCTCCGAGATGAACATATAGCGAAGTCCACTTCCTATGAAAATGGTACATGGCACAAATTGTGCAATAACGGATTTTCAAAACGCGGTATGTTCACACTGTCTTGCTAACATTCTTATGCAGGACATAGAATAAGATAGAACACTCGGGAAACTTAAGTGGTTTTACTTTAATGGCGACAAAGGTAAAACTTTCTGAGCGTGTCAAATTACAGGTACTGCACTCGTAGTTCAAACCCCTACCGACAAATTTTCAGCCCTTTCAAACTAAAAACATAAAGACGAAGCAGAACAATGTCTTTAAATTTAATGACATTTAGGGGGGGGGGGTAAATATGAGTAGATGATTTCGTACTTGCATAAAAAGACCAGTAAATTACAAATTATTGACTGTTAGAAGTAAACCTTTTACTGAGCTGTTTGTGTCCATCAGTCGAAGAGTCCCTTGAATCAAACATATACAACAGTATTACAGATTAGTATGTTACCGACTTTCATCCACCTTGGCATGGACACCGTCTTGGACATTTCCCTATGACACTACGCTTTATCTACTAACGAATCTGAAGAACTGTTGTCGCTCGCACCTTCCCTACAACAAACACTAATCTTACTCAGTTTGTCACACGTATTCGGTATTTGTCTGGGCAGTTGGTGACACTTGTGCTGAAGGTCGTTATGCTAAATGACAGAGACTTCATGGAAACAATCATGGTATACCAATATAAGACCATAAAAACATGTGATGTAGGAACAGAACTAGCCCAATTAGTACAAGTTTTGTAAGGTTACACGTATTTGAAATTTTTGAGGTTTTCGGTTTTTTAAGAAGTGGTCGATAACTTTGGGACTGTGCGAAATGTCTTCGTTTGATGAAGCAGCTACATAATTTTTACTCGCTATTAAAGTTTGAAAGTGACATATCACCGTTATGAAATAGTGACAAGTAAGGTTTCAGAAGCCGTACAATCTAATCTAATGGAATCCTAACATAAACCGCTCGAAGGAGGAACACTTTTAATATGGATCAATTTTTACTTTCAAGATCAATGCCGTAACAAATTTGTAAACACGATACCGCAGGATGCTTATCTGGCATTTATCTACGAAATTACACGCCGCGATAAGCAGATTCCTTATAGCCAGAAAGATAATCAGGAATGTAGCAAACCGCGTCACACCTCTGAACATCTTTGAAGCACTCCAGTACTCATACACTTATGTCTATATAAATGGCAGCTATCTCTGGGATCCACACGGATTTACATCTACGAATATACATACATGAAGCCGTTTCTTAGCGGGCAAAATTGGCAGATCTTAAAGCGAACCCATCATTATTCCCGTTTAGTGTCAGAATCAAAAATGTCTTCTGGTGGATTTTGCACCGAGGTGCTGGGTTGTGGGATGAGGGTGATACTGGCTAAGGGCAGTGTAGTTACTAGCGATGTTGAACGTGTTTGAGATACTTAATGAAAAGGGGATATTTATGCAACAATTGCAGTTTATAACAATGAAATGTGAGTAATGCTAAAAGATTAATTTTCCCTGCAAATAAGCACTAGACCGTGGGAGACGTTTTTCGCAGAGGAACTATATTTCAATGTCGCATAAATTCATACCTGTCCAGAGTGCTATCGCAGTAAACTCGAAATGGAAATGACCGATAGCAAGTTAAAACTGCGTCACGGTCGGAAAAGCGCTACGTACCTTTCACACGCAATTTACTCAAAGCAGGCGCGCGCGTGCGCCCACACACACACACACACACACACACACACACACACACGCACACATTTTTTCAGCATTTTATACAATGCCAGTAGAGGTATATTTCTCCATAAATACAGCTAGATTGAGTGGGAGGTTAATTACTTAGTTAATTGGTCCACTCAGTTCGGTTGGTAAAATTCTCAGTTGTAAGAAGCTAGAACTTGGTAAGTTTTTGAGCAGTTTTGTATTCAGACATCGTGGCACCGGACCGCATCAACGCATGAAGACTACATGATGTGTAATTACAGTTTCTAATACAAGCAATTTACACAGAGTTAGCCCAGTTTCAAATTTGCCTTCCACTGTTTAAAACTATTCGTGCAGCCCTTAGAATAACAAAGGCAGGAGAGGCATTCCAAGTAGCACGACGATTTTCGGCGCGTTAGAAGCAAAAAGTTACCAAAATGTGCCTGTTATTTTCTCGAGAAGGATGGAAAGGTTTTTTCATGAAAGATGATAAGATATTTTATGTCACGAGTATGTATGGACATATAATGCATTTAATTAAAAAGAGAGACTAAGAGACACTGCATGAACACTTCCGGGACTTTCTGATTTCATCTCGAGAGTACTTATCGGGAGAAGACTTTCGAAAAGGAGATTGTAGAGAAAAATTAAAAACATATTTTATACACTATATGCCACAGGTTTTCCTTACGTTGTACGGTTTTAGAGGGATTTAAGAGACGTGATTTTTAAGTTACGTAATTCCTAACTCGAAAACTGCTGGACTGGGTTTGCTCAAATTTTTATTTTACGGTATTCAACAAATTTGGTGAAATATCTCCGGCTTCAAAGACGTGGCGGTTTCTATAAAAACATAAATACGGGTTCGCAGCTCATAAAGATTGTGACCAAAATGTAAATGTAAAGTATTTTCGTATCCACACCTTGAAGGTTTACAGGGAGACTATAATTACAGCTCCACTCATGCTTAACCTCTGCACTAAAGTGACTAACCTCACGCCCCGGCCCCTTTACCCCGGAAAATGACCCCGGTACCCACTGAATAGAGGGCTGGGTGAGCTGGAGTTTCTGGAGAAGAGAAACATTTCTTTCACCTAACAGTTTGTGTAGATATTAATTTATTACTGAATTACCTAGGTATTCCCATTACTTGGCTTTATTTTGTTGTACGTCACGCAAAGTGACAAACTAAAACAAAAGTCAATGGAAAATAAACTGTCTAGTGAAGACTCTAACACAAAAACATTCACACGAATTAAAGACCTTGTTCATGGCACCTGTGTTTCCGCGGAACTGTGGGTATACACGAAGTGAAAACAAGGGTTTCGCAAGATGTGCGTTTCATAAACTAATATCCTTCGCTAGCACATAGGCCTATAAAACAAGTAACTGAGGAAAACTGATTCGATTTATGCAGCAACGAAAACAAAACAAAAACGCACCAAATGCTGTATCATGTCAGAGAATTAAACTTTCCAATGTGAAGCTAAACATAAAAATAATTTTAAAATAAAAAAGTAAAACCAAACTTCACAATGAAAATTGGAAATATGGAGCTTATTGTTTTTGAGGCGTTGTTTCTGTAGATATGGTGAGTTTTAGACGCGCACGCAAAGTCACGAAGAGCGACCATTAGCTTCGTCATGTTTCTGTGTCCGCCTGCATTTCCACATGGAACAATTCGGTTCCCAACTGACGGATTTTCATTTTATTATACATTTAGGGGATTTTTATTAAATATGTCGAGAAAATTCACATTCCTATAAGACTGGACAAAATAACCCGAAGAACTGCTTAAATTTTTGTCTACTTTGTTTACTAACTCTACCAAGTAGCCTTCATAGCAATCTATACTGGCCAATAATTATAGATAGTAACATCTTATTTCTTCCTGCGATTTTGATGGTGCATAATAAGAAAATTATAAGTTTCCATCACAATATTTGATATTTGTAGAGTGTCTAGGCGTATGAAATTCGGTATGTGGATAGATTAAGTATGTACCTACACATTAAATTGGTACTGTTCACCTTACACCATAACCCCTATATTTGATGTGAATTTTACGCTATGTCCGGCATGTTTCAAAACCTTTGGTTTATTATCATGGACTTCCTTAATTTCCTTATGTGTGTATATATATATATATATATATATATATATATATATATATACACACACATATATACATATTCTTAAGGCATGCTCTAACAGACCATTATTTTTTGCTGTTTTTGAAATGTTTCGGTGCAAGTCACGGTATGTCAGTGCATCTCCTGGTTTCGGCCTGAAATAGTGTAACACGCGATAAATGGAAAGCTAAAAGCAAATTTCAATTGAAAAACTAATAATTCAGAAGGTAATTAATAATCAAGCACACTCAATATCAAGAAACACTAGAAGGGATACAAGAAATGATGGAGTTTTTTAACAGAGCTTCCTAGTTTAAAGCAGGATTGCACCATAATTGTCACTACTGCATACCAAGAGACATACCGACATAATACCATGATGAGCGAGGTCATGCTTCAAAAAATGCAAAATAGTGGTCCATTCACGTATACCATAAGAAAAGCTGTAAAAGGACCCTGATAATAAACCAAATGGCATGCCTAGTGTTCGTAAAAAGCTAAAACAAATAGCGTATAATCTTTTTATTAAACGGTGCAAAATAACTGTTTATCCAGCAATAGAATGGTATGTCAGTGAGTTCATTGAGTATCAAAGTACTTATAAATGTTTAAAAATATTGTTTTCAAGGCAGCAATCACAAGATATTTCGACGAAAGGAAGACGTGAAGTTGCACGAGACCCGTTATATTTGATATAAATGTTCATCGTACAACAAACAGTTCAAAGTAGTTAGGCCACTAGAACGTACAACTTTTACTCCCAATATTTTCCTTATTTTAATTATTTAACCAAATAAAATTCAGCATAATTTAGCAATATATATTGATACTGATATATTTGTTAACTGCAATTGGGTTGACATCCGGTGGCAGTAGTACAGTACACATTTACACACAAACAATACATAGAAGAACACAATTAACAACTTTGGTTGGAAGGTTTTATGGGATTCGAACCCAGAGTGGTCAAGTTAAAATTAACGATGGACTTGTAAAAATTATCGCCAATTGGGAAGAGTGCGGGCCGAGCCCCTTCTTTGCGAGTTATACCCGGCATTTGCCTTAAAACTAAGGAAAAGCAAGGAAAAGCCTCAGTCATGGTAGCCGAAGAGTGCCAGTTGGTACGATGAAAACGGAATATACAGAACAGAACATATATAACAATAAGAATACGTCAACATAACAATAAAAATACATAACTTACAAAATTAAACAAAAGCATACAAAACATACAACCATATATACAACGATAAAAAAACATAGAACCAAAAGAACATGAAAGAATATGATAAAAGAAAAAGCCATATAAGCAGAAAACTTCGTCTTCTAATAATGTTAGACACCCTTTTACTAAGACCTTCACTACACTTCACCCAACTCCACTCCATTTCACTACACTTCTCGACACTTCATTTCCTCTCATTTAAACTTCACCCAACTGCACTTCACTACCCTCTCATTTGGCTAAACTCCATTTAAATTTCCTACCGCTCCACTTCACCTCACATCACCACACTTCACCTCACTTCACTGTACTGCACGTTTAGATGATTTTCGCCACATTTCTATTCCTTTAATTTCACCCAGTTTGTAATTGCTTCCCTAACTGTTTCTAAAAATCTTAAGTTTACAAGGGAACGTTCCTAACGCTTCTGCAGGTAGTTAGTTCCAGTTTCTAATGGTCCTATTTACAAAGGAATACTTCCCGATATCCGTTCTTTGCTTCCTGTCCCTAATTTTCCGAACATGATCTACCCTACTCAAATAGTAATGCCTTCGCAACCTGTCCCGTATAGCTTTCCACGCCCGTTCCCCGGTGTGCGCTTTAAAAAGTGGGCATAAGCGTGCTATCGTCCTATGCTGAGCCAAGGTTTCCCAGTCATAATCCTTCGTATAATTTGTAAATTGAGAAGCTTTCTTCTGTACTCGGTCTAACGCATTTATCTGTCCTTCTCTGCATGGATCCCAGCATTGTGATACTAGACAGTGCAGGATTGTATAGGTTAATCTTGGCTTACATTTGGAGAGGGGATTTCTTAAAAATGTACGGAATTATACCTCGTTGGGTTATAGATAGAATGGTACTGACGGTGTTTGGTAGACTAGTGGAAGAGGCTTTACTTAATTCTCGTTCTACTGTGAAAAGGCAGCTAACGACATGAAAGATAGTAAATTGGGTGGTGCAATTGGGACAAAAGAAAAATAGATTAGTCTTGTGAAGATTGAAAGGCTATTGGATAATAACGAGGAAATAACAATACCCTTTACGTGGCGAAGCGGAATAACACAAGGATGTGCCATATATGTGTATATTATGTTAAGGTGGGTCGAAACCTGCACCTAGAGACTGGAGGCCATATGGAAGGGCTCTCGCAAAGAAAGAACTTGGAAGAAAACTATGAACTGTAGAAACAGAAAAGTTCGTAGTACTCGGTGTGAAATTGTACTCAAAGATACTGACATCCTGGAAGGGTGTGTTATGGAAAGGGGGTTCTTTCATCCCTAGATAAGAACGCATACTACATGATATCTTCCAGGTAGCAGAGGGATATTTAGTTGCAAGTCTTTATATCACTTAATTTTTTCTAAGGGGCATCATGCGGTAATAACCAGAGGTTACAACGACGGAATATAAAAATATAATATAATATAATATAAAAAAATAAATTTTGCACGATGGCGCCAAATATTTGAGTCCTCAGTACGGAATTTGCTTCGTGTCACGTTCTGGCGCTTAGAGTTTTGAGGTGGCTCTTAGAATTTGGAATATTGATATATCCTTGCAAAAAAACACTCATTCTTTCGTTCGTCCATAAATATGTTTTCATTCCTTCATTCACAAAAATTCCTTCATTTCCTGTTATATGTGTGCAGCGATTATCTTTGTAATACTAGATTTTTATGAGCAATATGTCAAGATGTTGGCTACTGAAACATGCAGTCACATGGAACGCAATTCAGTAATAGATCTGCGTGGGCCCCAAACTGTCCACATCTAGTCACTCGTATTACTATTAGAACGCTTTCAATTATGTGGCTCGGTATTATACTGGTTTGGTTTGCAACAACACCTTGATCAACAGAAGGCCGCTATGTCACCCAGAATGGTATCACTACTGGAATGAATGTCATAAACTTGGCTGTCACATGAAGCCATAGGAGTTTGGGTTAAGAGAGTAAGTAGCATCAAGACAATGGTTTCAGTTGTTTTGCTATCGTTCAGGACACAGTTAGGGGCCCGGTCAGAATGCACTGACATCAAAAGCGAAATTCTGTCATCTGATAACATATATGACACAATTAGGAAGACACCTGTTGCGTGATGTATGGACTAAAGAATGGTAAGTCGTGCGGTAAATGATAAGGTAAATTTGCCTGTGTGCATGGGACAGGCAGCCTGCATGGGGCGTGCAGGGATATCTGCATGACATGCTACACTTAGGTGCCATGGGATAGAGTTGTTCTTCACGCTGCGGCCGCTTTCCCAAAGGTAAGGAGTCTGCCGTACACAAACCATGGAATCAGAAACCTACACGGTTACAGCACCTGAAATTTGAACAAGAAATGTCGTATATAAATTTGGTGGGAAACCCATTGTTGAGGGACAATCCTGATGGTCGCAAACGTAATTAAAAACAAAACAGCGGGCTCGATCATAGAATAATACGTTGTGATGATATGACCTGGACCTTAAAGGAATAGTTTGTAATGCGGTGAATTTGAATGACGAAACCCATCGTCAGTTACAAGGATGAAATTTATTATTATTTTCGGGGCAAATTCTGTTTTTGTTAAGGCAGTGTCAGTCCGTTACTTGTGACTGACACTGATTTTTCACAAAAGTAGTCAACCTTCTCTCTCAAGCCTACTGCAACGCCGTTGATATTTTTTGTGGGTTTAAAAGGCAGTTAGGCTGGTGTAATCCCATTACGACACACGGCACATGTAATTCTACAGAGCAAGCTGGCACAAACGGTACGGCTTCTAACTTGCACCCGGAATCCCGGGGTGGAAACCGATCAAACTGAGGTCTTTCGTGATTTTACTCGATCACTTCAGGCCAATGATACCAATGGTTTACGACTGCTGCCTTCCACTCCCTTCACTTCATTATTTGTTCATCTTCGTACCACTCAATACCTTAACTACTGTCAGCGTGTTTGTATAAACCATTAATACATAAACGGAACTTTGAACTTGTAGACAGCCGGAATAGCGTAGTTGGAACAGTGCCTAAGCTAATGACTGAACAAAAGAGAAACCGTGGCTCGACTCCCGGCAGGGTAAGGGAGATCTGTCTTCTCCAAAGCGTCGGCATCGGCTTTGGGACCCATCCAACCTCCTATTCATTTGCTGGCGGGCGTTAATTCTGTAACAATTGAGTCTTTGCCAAAACTACCCCAAGTTAGACAACACGGCGTCACGCCCTTCTTGTCGATTCTGACTGTATTTACACGGCATAGCTCGTGATCATCCTAACAGTGCAAAACTTCATGCTTGTATCCACCTTCATACACCATATTCAAACGTGACTACATCTCTTCCATAAAATACCCGAAGTCAAATCCAATGGGCCGATTTTGATTATAGATGACACGACAATTCTCGGTATCATCCGAAACTACTGCCAAAATTTCAAGGTCCTATCCTTATTGCCGACAAAGTTATGGCTGCCACAGGCAGTCATAGACAAACTTTTATTGCACACAAAGGCATGCCGAAACCGAAACTTCTAAGGACAAATTTACCGCAGGTTTCTTATTTTGACACACGGTAATTTGTGATGAAGAAAGGGACAGGCTTACAGCAACGTGAAATGTGGTCACCGGACGTTCGTATATGTTGTTTTCCTTGGATGCAGAAAAGGGAATTGTAGATAGTTGATTCGGAGAGTGAATATGAGCATTTCTAAATAATGCATATATTAGCAATCAGAGAACAAATTCTATTTCATCGAGTTCCCATTCACCCATCAAAGCCCAGTGGCTACCATAAGGACCGACGCGTTTAAGAGATCTTCGCTTTTGGGGGATGTTACACAGCATTGATTGGTAGTTAGTAACCGACGTTTCGGGACAGCCTACCTATCCCATCGTCAAGGGTCAAGCACTCAAAGAAGACTTCTGCTGTGCTGTTTACCCTAGTAGATGGAACCCATACACTGTCCCAAAATAATGGTTACTAGTTACCAGTAAATGCTGTTTCACATCCCAGAGAGCAAAGACTTCCTCCTGTACACCGCCACGGAAGCCTGAAATCGCGCACAGCGGTTTAAACGTTAACATTTGAAATTCTGCCCACAAAGTGTATTTAGGTTAGGATACGTTTGGTATAATTCTCAAAAGCTGCGACTTTTTTCCTGTACAGTATTCATCATGTGATCTTTATAATGTAGAGGGTGTATTTATTTGACATTACGAACCAAATTTTTATATCTAATTCGCGTTAATCTCTGTACTCAAAAAGTAATACGTTTGTCGCCACAGAGTCGGGAATTAAAGACAACCAAACCATTAAAACATCAAACAAAATTTATATGACGTAGGAAACACTGTTTAATTAATACCTTATCTCCGGTTGATCGTCCTTGTTCCTGTAATCAGAGCGTTAGGAGATGCAGCTCTCTGTCCATTAAATGTTTGCAGAATCGTATTCGAATAAGGAGTAGTTCTTCGCATCAACCGTATTGCTCAGAATGTTTATACTGAAAATTGTAAGTCATTATGAGCCCGTAATAAGCGAGTATGATGTTGCCTTAAGATTATAAGTTCGTAATCTTTGCTGTTATAATTTACACTTGTAAACTATTGCACGCGAAATCATTGCGCGCTTTTTAACACATTCGTCATAGCCGTCTGTGCACGCTCGATGACGATTGGACGTTGAACGCTGCATGATGGTACTGCGCGTCATGTGATTATGATATCCAATGAAAAGCCAGATCTATAACAGTTCCCCGAAAAGTTGTGGTCATCTCTTCCCAAAATACTTCACGGTAGGAAGTAGAGAAAGGAGGCATGTAATACGCCATGGAGAAGGATGGTGTTTGCGAGGTGTAAGTGCTGAGCAAAAATCGCCGGAAAGTTTTGCGACAGTACATTTCATAACTTCAGTTGTACGCTACATTGTGAAACGTAAATAATATTAGAGCGTGCTGGACATTTCTAAGTGTGGAAACATTGTTAGTGTCTTAATAGATCTTCATCGTGCACACATTTTATGATTAAGGTATGTCATTTGTATAAGTTTCGTTTCGTTGGCAGCACAGTAGTTTTAAAACTGTACGTAATGTGCAAAAAAGTGTGTTTATGTATAAGGTAGGTATAAATTTTATTTGTGGTAGGAGAAACTTCTATAATATTTTAAGTCTGTGGTCTTTGTATCTTATGTGATTTAAGTATGAAATGTTGACAAGAGTCCATCCCTCCCTTTCTTTTAAGGCTGGACACTGAAAATGATTTGAAAGCACGCTGGCCGGGACATTAAAAGGATTGGTTTGAAAGAAATGGACCGCTTGGGTGTGTAAATAAATTTAAGGTTTTGAAGTGGATTTGATTGTGCATGAGTAAGTGTATGCTGCATACACCGTTTGCTCCTAATCGGTGGAACGTGCTGAACTGAAGCTTTATAACCATTTAGATTCCATTGCTTTACTTGGAGTTTTTATAAGTGCAGTGGTGTTTTCTTTGATGTACATTTGTGACCCAAATGATGAAGAAGGCTGTCACTTTCTCCAAACAGTGAAGAATAATAATGCCAAATAGGTAGGTATTCCACTACATTTGCTCCACTGTTAAATTCCGGTAAGATAACTCGGTTAGGAAGCGGAATAGGTCATATTATCGAAGGAAAGATTCCAAATTTAAAAAAATAAAGTTTCTGTATTGAAGGATGTGGAAATTACAGAGACTAGTTTCTGTAATACATATCTGAAATGAGTGTAGAAAAGGGGTGTATAGTTGTTAACTACTCTGACTAATAATATATTTCATTCCCCATTCTCCATGTTTACATCTCTTATTAGGTATGGTGTGAGTTATGGTTGGGAGATTGTTTCTCTTAATCTGATTGAATACACTTGCTGTGGGAGATTGCAAAAAGATGACTCCATGAACTGTGCCCGTCATAATATTAGTGTGTTTGGTGTGACAGTAGATGAGTTTATTGATACAAATTTCTTAGTGAGTGTGTCTCCACTACACATAAAAAATGGTTATTATGCCGAATACATATTTATTCAGTTTTTCCAAGATGAAGAGTAAGGGTAGGTGAGATTTGTCAGATTCACCATGAGAGAATATTGTGCACCATTCATTCAGGTTTCCATATGCTGCAGAATATAGTAGTACATGACTTTAATGTATTATTATAAAAGTAAAGTTGAGATTATTTTGTATGGTTGAATAGAGGCATTCTGTCTTAATTTTCCATATTCTTCGATCTTCTGTTTTCCTCAAATTTGTACTTTTTTCTGTGAATGTTGAATACTTTCCACATTAAATCTTAGTGTTTTATGTTTTTTTTTAAATAATATATATATATATAGACATTAGGATAGTTAAAGTGAGAATAATGATATTTGATTATATGTGTATACAGTTGGTGCAGGCAATGCATTTGGCAGGGAAACCTCTAGAAAAAAGTGAGATTTGTGCTCTTCTGGGATATTATGTATCATACAGTTGTAATTCATTCCCGACATTTTGGGGGAACCTAGCAGTCTCATCTTTAATGTTCAAGATACCCAAGAAGAAAGCCAGTCACACTTTGGGTTGTGGTTTATATAGGGAAATGTGTGGGCAGTGATTGGTTACGTGTCCTGAGAACCAATCACCACCCACATCTTTCTGTATATAAACTACAAACCAAAGTGTGAACTGCTTTCTTCTTGGATTTTTTTTTGCCCTTGAAGATGGGTCTGATAGGGTGTCCCAAAACGTCATGAAGGAGGTACCAATAACATGCTGTGTAATATCCCAGAAGAGTGCAGATCTCGTCTACTTCATGGCAGAAGCCCAAAATCTCTCTTAAGGAGTGTCACTTGAGGGTGAGATGGAGGTTAATAATGAAATTGATTTCAAGAAATATGTTATAACAGCGTTACCAACTCCATTGAGCCAAGTTCTTCTTGGGAATTTAATACTTTATTATTGCTTCAAGAAATATGCTGACTTATGCAACATGAAGACACATTACTCACTACTGTGAGGACCCTGATTTTACATTCATTTCTGTGTTTGCAATAACCTACCACTAAATTGTACTGAGCCAGATGCATCCCGTTCAGATTTGCACATACAGCATTTTGTTGCCATGTCCCAAGTGTCAAGAAATTCATATATTGTATAAATATATATTATATATATATTTATTTATTTATAAAGGAGACATACACAGTCATGCAGTAGCCTTCCTTAGCCTTTTGCTCACATGATGCAAGTACGACATGCACTAAGGCTTAATGAATACTTCGTCATTGTCAAAATCTAAAGTAATGTACCTTATATCATTTTATTTCATGTTATTTTATATTAATGTCTTAAACTCTAATATTTGTGATATTGGCATGGTTTTCGTATAACTTCTGATGTTGACACTGAAGATCGCCCCAGTTAATCCAGCACTCATATATCATAATTGTATGATACACGAATAAAGTTGTAATTGGTTATTGTATAATTGTGTATGTTTACTGAAAGCCACATAGAATGTATAAATGCAGGTTTATAAAGGAGCCTGTGGTGCATCAGTCAAAAATCTTGATTTCTACCTCAGAATGGAATTTAGGACAGTGTGTTGTATCTGTTGAAAAAGTATCTGAACCATATATTCATAAACCTTTCAATGTAATATGTTGATGTGCCAGAATATTGTGAGTGCCCACTCAAGATTCTGCTGTTGAAATTTTAATGATAAGAATGAATTTTTTAGTACAGTTTGATGTGTAATGTTGCACAGCATGGCATGCTAATGGCTCCTGTCTCATGAGCGTGTTAGTTTGGTATCGTCAGTCTGAGTCTCATAACATTGAAGTAAGCACAGTAACACCATTTTAGTGTATTTCTTTTAATGAAAATTATGTTTGGCTTTCGTCCAGCTCTTTTGTAATAATGGTTTGCGTAGAGTGATGCATTAAATCAGTTTGGTTGCAGCTAGTTCACACTTAAGTCTCGTTGTTTTTAGGCATATTCTCAAAATTGCGAAAGGCATCTCGTAGCTTCATTACGTTTGTCTGTCAGTCTGTCTGTTTGGGACAACTCAGGTCCCATTGGTTGGATTTTCTTGAAATTTGATATTTTGAGTATTTTTCAAAAATCAGCTGAGAAAATTCAAGTTTCATTGAAATCTTACATGAATAAAGGGTACTTTACATTAAGATCAGTATACATTTTTTATCATCTCGCTCTCTCAGTTCTTAGAATGAGAGATGTTTCAGATAAAAATTGTAGAGAAAATCAAAGCATGCCTTCTGTGTTCAAAAAGTTTTTTTTTTTTTTGGTGGCATTTATTTGGTTATGAGGAAAAATATTGTAGAGCTAGTCATGCCACAGATGGCAGTATGGTGGCACATGTGCATTGCTTGCTGGATAAAGAAGGCTACAAAACACACTCAGAATATGTAATACTTATTGCTTTTCCACTGCAACAGTGGTTGCATGAATGCATGTCAATGTTCCACTGTACATAAATTGCCTGTCTTTTTATTCTTGCCTAAAAGATTGTTTTGGTGTGAGGGTCAGTGAAGTAGATGTGTGCCTGCATGCATGAAGACATGCACACATGCATAACACTCAACATTTCAGTAATACACAATTTGGTGTGCCAGGAGATACAGGACTACATTTGTAAGGATCCATTTTATACCAGTTTTCCTAGGACAGTCCAAGTTTCATGGTTTTTGAAGAACTGTGTCCAGGCATGCCCTAGAATTCAGTGTGGGACACCAAATGTACTGGTGTTTCCATGTCATAAAAATATAAAACATCTAACAGTGTGTACAAACATTTGGCTATCTGGCAGTGGTAGAAAATGTGTGTAAGATTTGGACAGCCATCCTACCAGCCACTAACAGGAAGGACTAGGAAAGGCAGAGGATGATGTGTAGATTAGTGATTATATGGTCTGGACAAAGACTGAAAGATGAGGAATGGGTATGTGCAGAAAAATGAGTGACATAAGTGCCTGAGCTTGTGTAGTAGTATTTTTCATACCATTTTATTTTTTGTACCCATATGTCATAATTCTTAGCTCGTACTAATATTCATTAATGATTCATATTTATTTCATTGCATAATTGGCTAAACATTTTTTCTCGCACTACCTACATTTTATTCTTGGGGTTTAAACAGTGGGATCTTTTTACATGTTGTCTTTTGCCACTTGGAAACGGCTCGTAAATACTGAAGTAGTAAATGAAATGGTGAGTAATTTGTAAGAAAGGCTGGTTGGTTTTAACTGTTGTTATCAATTGGATTTTGATATGTGGTGATATATATCCCAACTGATTAACAAGCTCAATGACATTTTGATATACTTTATAGTAAAACTGCAGTTAATTAATATGTGCATTTGCCTGTTCCAAGTTTCTTCAGCCTTTCTCTTCTGAGTCTTTTGAGAAATCTGGAACAAGAAATGCCAAAGGATGTGTGTCTTTGTATGTATGTCTGATAATGAAGCAAACATAACAGATTGAAAGTTTTGTATGTATATGGCGTGGAATGGGTTGAAACATGATGGTTATAATCATTTCTTACTACATTGCAAAGAAACATTTACATAAAATGAAAAATATACATTCAGGGTGTGATTTTCATCACTTCATTCTTACACTGTCATTTATTCCATTTTGGGTTTTTTGCTACATTGATTGTATTTTGCCATGTTAAACCTAGCAGCGATTTAACGACATTGAACCCAAAGGTTTGTTGTACTGTCGCTGCACTGAAGTGCTTCTGGTGCACTGGTAAAGAATTTATAGTTATTTATTATAACAGGGGAAGGGAAAATTATAATATGGCACCCATGAGAAAATGTTTCATGTTTCACCACTTCCAGGAATGTAACCATATTGGGAACAGTGCCAATGTTGACTTAAAGAAATGCACTTTTGCATGTATTAGTTATAAAGCACATATACTCCCAGTCCTCAGTCTGTAAGTTGGATTCCCCTAGGTAAGTACCTCAGTTCTACTTGAATTCACACTGATAACTCTGTGTAGTACTTTGAAGTGTAAGTATTAATTTTGTTATGTAGATAACATAATCCTTCCCACCACACTATGGCACTGGGGTCGACTCAGCCTCTAACAGAAATGAGTACCAGGAATATTTCCTGGGGGATAAAGGCAGCCGGTGCAGAGGGCTGACAACCTTACCACCTTCATGTGCTGACTGTCATGAAATCTGGGAGTCTCAGCCTCCTGGAACCCTCAGTGCCTCTCCAGGCCTGTAACAGGGATTGCTTTACCTTTTGCTTTACTGGAGGCAAGACTAACATTTTTGCAAGCACTATTACAATTTCTGTTTGGGAGTAATGAGATCATTTTATATCATTCCAATTTTTCAGTGGTTATAAACGTCAGCCTTTAGTGTTGGAATATTTATATTTTTTGGGCCCATATTTACAGGTTGTGAGTTCTTAGTAAACCTGATGAAACTGAAATTTAGACAAATAAATATTAGAAAATTATATACCCAGTGTATATTAAATACAACTTACCTTTACATAGGGTCATAATGCACTAAATGCATGCTATTTCCACATTACATTCTCGAAATTATGTTGTTTATACAGTATGAGGTGCAATTTATATTTTGGTGTGACATATAAAATACTATAATCAATTGAACCTGATGTGTTTACCTTCGTCTTTATAAATGTTCCCTACTGTTGTGACTGTGTGTAATTGTTGCTATAGTTTTGCCCCCTAAGAAATGAGTGTCTGTCATCATGATATCGTACAAATTTTAAATACCAAACCCTATACTGTGTTCTGCTTATAATGAATGATAAATGAGTGATAACTTACAAAGTTAAAACAGATGTGCTGGTTGGGAAACAGAAGGGAGACAAGAATGTGTTCAAAATTTGGATTGGAAAACTTTCTGAAAGGCATTTCCGTGTTAAAATGGATGTTTAGAATTACTTAAAATGCTGAGACATAAATGGGAGGATAATATGGGGTCATTGTTTTATCTGGGCTCTATTGGTGGTCACTTCTGCCACTACTCTGATCTGCTGTGATTTGGACTCCTCTTATTGTAGTTCACGGTATTGAACTTAAGCCTTTGGTGCTGAAAGTCGAATGTAGTTGACGCACAGTGTGATCTGAGAAAAATGAACATCAGCTAAAATCTTTGGCCAAAAACTTGCAGAATAATGGGTGGCCATTTAAATCCTGTGTCTTTGCACAGTACACTTGGCACTTCATTCTGGCTCCAAAGGGTAATTGTTAGGCTTTTACTCAACATACTTGTAGAAGGTGCTGAAAATGGTTCCCCTTGGCTCGCAGATGTATGTCACATCTCAAAAATGTGTTGTTTGTTGAACATTACAGTTCTGGTGAAATTGGACATAGTGCATCTTTTGTTTGTTTATTTTTATTTTCGTCCTATAGATCATTACAAAATGATAATGTACATGTAAAGAGATTGTGATACAAATAATAATACATGAATTTGAAAGATATAACTTTGCATGCTTATATAACAACAGCATTATTAACACAATTTTTATAGATTGTGGATAAATAGTCATGAATACAGAATAAAAACTCCTGTCGAGTGAAAAGTTTATAATAATTTCCTTGAATTTCATTATACATGTAACACTTTTAATTTCATGGCAGAGTTTGTTATAAATAAGCACGGCCATTGTATGCGATACTCATGATTGATTTGCTTCTCCAAATCGTCTTTACTACATTGAGTGTTAGTATACACTTTATCCTCTAGCATGCCTGACAAGTAAACAGTTGATTACATGAGTCCAGACTGGGTGAGTAATGAGGCTGCAATCACCTGCTTAATGTTCTGTACACAGAACACTAAACACTGTACAGAATTGTTTGCAGTGAGAGCTGATGCAGCAACATAATTTCTGCCATCAAGGGGGGCAATCAAAAGAATGTGTTAGCATATAATGTATTGTAGTGAATTTATGGTCTTAGAAGGAGTTTTTTGCACCATGGTTATCTTGTGCGGATGATAGCGAAGCAGATAGCAACAAATCTCAGATGTCCTGCACATGGAAGTGGAAAACAGGTAATATACAATAAGTGATCCATTAGGAAGTGACAGCCTGATAAAATAAGGCATATGTATTAATGTGGATATTAGAGAAGTGGATTGGAAAGATGGCAAGATATTCAAGTATTACAGGGTGAGATCCAGCAGAGGGTTGTGTGTTGATCATGATGGACAGTGAGACATAATGGAAACAGGCTGTTTCATAATGAATTGAACAGGGATATTCTGTACTATGTATTTAGTTAACTATCCAATCAGTTAGTTGCTCACTGAGTCCACCATCTAATGAATAAGTTACACAGTGTACAGGGAATTATAGTAGGTGTATGCTTATTGCTCAGTAGCAAGGCTTGTGTCTTGGTGAAGGCTATACCAGTCGGCATCATTCAGCCTTCAATGCCCATTCCATTAATTTACTTTTGCAGCTTGCACACCTTTATATATATATGTGTGTGTGTGTGTGTGTGTGTGT
>Ga0131853_10007301_pt1 | contig 19977 bp, 25 predicted proteins | sample TergutLab28metaG_FD_92764 | JGI IMG/M metagenome (GOLD analysis project Ga0131853, IMG submission 92764) | Labiotermes labralis P1 segment gut microbial communities from Petit-Saut dam, French Guiana - Lab288 P1 (version 2) (version 2) | ecosystem: Host-associated > Arthropoda: Insects >... | reverse complement strand
TTGGTTCTTCCCAGTGATACTAGGGTCGGCCTTTGTGCTTATCTTGGCTACCTACCTGATTCCAAGTATTCATTTTGCAAGACACCGAAAAAACAAGGGGGTTATGGAGGCAATGCGAACCAAGCCAGAAAACTAGAAGGAGATTACAATGGAGAATTTTGTAAAAGAGTTCGAGGAAATTTACAAGAAAAAAATTAAACGCGAAGGGGCTGATAAACTCTTGGAGTACCTTAAATCTACCGACTTTTTCCAAGCTCCTGCATCTAGCCGGTTTCATTGTAATTACCCAAGTGGCTTGGTCGAGCACTCGGTTAAAGTATATAAACGCTTTACCAAGCTGGCAGAAACTGAATTCGGGCCAGACTATGTTAAAAAGGAAGGGGAGAGCCTTGCCATCATCGCTCTTCTGCATGATATCTGCAAAGTCCATTATTATAAAATCGAAATGCGAAATGTCAAAGTAGATGGCCAGTGGGTTCAAAAGCCGTACTATGCGGTTGAAGACCAGTTGCCTTACGGACATGGGGAAAAATCCGTTTATATGATATCTGGATTTTTACGCCTAACAAGAGAGGAAGCAATGGCAATAAACTGGCATATGGGTGCATTTGACCCGCGGGCTCGTGAAGGCAATACACTTAACAAAGCATTTGCCCAACACCCCTTGGCTCTTCTATTCCATATCGCTGACATTATGGCAACTTATTTCGATGAAGAAACTCGTTGAGTATCAACCAGGCGTCCACCTTCAAGCGAACCAAATGTATCACAAATCTCCTCTATCCCACGCAGGGAAGGGGAGGTAACAAGCACAGCAACGCCCAGTTCTTTTGCACATGCCTTCAAGATTACCCTAACGCCAAACGAGCCTTCTTCGTTCAAGTCCTTGAATGCATCATCCAAGACCAAAATTTTAGGTGGGCAAATCAAGGCTGCTGCTAATTTCAATCTTGCCAGTTGTGAAGGGGATAATTCTTTAATCTTCCTGTTAGATATCTTTTTCAGACCTAACATATTCATTATATTTGACAATCGTTCTTTTCTGATTGTAACTCTATTTAGCCTGGCGGTAGACTTTAATATTTGTATTAGTGTTGATGACTGGTTAAAATACGATCCTGGGATTGAGACACCTAAAGCGGAATTATCTAAATCTACTACACCTTGTGTTTTATGCACAAGATTCAAAATCATTTTTATGATAACACTCTTACCTGCACTAATACCGCCTATAAGTGCAAATATTTCACCTTGATGTAATGTAAAACCTACATCTGAGGCAATCAAAATCTTACCGTCTTGTTTTGTTAATCGTCGTACTACTAACTTTTCCATATGCTACACCTGAAAAAAAGAAATTCTTTTAAGTAGATATATTCCAACTCCTTCCAGAAAAATAATAATGCTCAGTAAAGCTGGTACTAGAAAAAATGCAAAATATTGCTCTAGGTTATTGTCTCTTAACCCTGCAACCAAATTTGCACCAAGAATAGTAATAACAAGAGAAGCAGAAATCGCAAATCGAATTAAGAATTCACTTCTATAACTGACAGATCGTTTTTTTAAAAAGGGATAAACAGCAAAAATTGCGACATTAATTCCCAAGTAAATAGCAAGGGCGATAAACCCCAAAACAAATACAGTATCGCCACCAACTTGATCTGTTACGAGAGCTCCTGTAGCTGCAAGTGAAAATGCAACCAGGAGAGCAGCACAAAATGATACAACCATACGCAAACGGTTCATTAAGATAAATTTCTTGTTCGAGTATATTCGCCAACTATTACCAAAAGGTAGAATAAAGATGCCAGAATTTTCCTGTGACAGTGGTAAAGGTTTTGAACCTGTTATTGCATCCAGTCGTTCAAGAGCTGTGTTATCTTTTTCTTTTTGAACTCGCTCCCATGAGGGGCGTTCCTCAGGGCCTAGGTATTTTTTAAATTGTTCTGGTTGCTGCTCTGCAAGAACATATGTTTTCAGGGGGGCTTGGGTCGTTGGGGGAAGAGTAATAGGGGTAGGGGATGGAAGTGGTTCCATTATATTTTGACCAAGAGGAAGGTCAAATACTACTCCTTGTGAGTTGGTTATTGGGACGATTCTTGCCTCGCTCTCTTCGCTTTTCTCTGTGAAAAATTTTTTAATAACTATTGCGGCTTCCACATCGTGCTCGCCAAGCAGGTTTCCAATAACAACATTCGAGGAACGCCAATCATCCTTCCTTGTTTTAAAATATTCCTCTCCTTTCTCTGTAAGCAGAAAATATCTACGCCTAATACCATCAACATGTTTATCACGACCTGCAATAAACTTTTTATCCTCCAGGCGTCTTAGGGCAGAGTAGAGGGTTGGCTTTTTTAAGCCATATGTTCCTCCACTTGTTTCTTCGATAAAGCGTTGAATCTCACTTCCATAAGCTTCGCCATCAGCAATACGCCTCATAATTAAGGCATCAATTTTTCCACGAATCAAATCCGCGTGTATCATCTGTATTACTTTATCATACAAAATTCTTCTTTTGCAAGCTGTTTTGGTTTGTGATACATTAAATTATGTTAAACCCCTCGAATATCATTCGCTCGCGTCGTAAGACACTGTCGATGTTCGTCAATCAAAATGGCGAGTTAATTGTCAAGGCACCTCTACATTTAGCTGATCGTAAAATATATGAGTTCGTCAAAACTAAAGAACGCTGGATAGAGGCACAAAAAAAACGCGTACTCCAGATTCAGTTTTTGAATAAATCTGTCCTTACATATCATAGCTTTTTATATCTCGGCGAGGAATTGCTCCCTTTAATATGTAACAAGGCCAAGAGGGTAGAGAGGTCTAGCAGCTACTTGCTAGTTCCGGCTAAACTGGCAGGGCAGGGGGAGGAAAAAGTCCTCAAGAAGATTGAAAAGTGGTTACGCGACGAGGCGAAATTTGTCATAAATGAACGGGTCATGTACTTCAGGGCAAAATTGAACCTAGAATATGCCTCTTTCATTACAAATAATAATAAGACAAGATGGGGTAGCTGCAGTCGCAGCGGAGCACTGACACTAAATTGGCGTGCCGTGATGCTGCCACCATCATTACTTGATTATATTGTTGTCCACGAGTTCTGTCATCTTTTAGAATTTAATCATTCAAAAGCCTTCTGGAAGCTAGTAGACCAGGTTCTACCTAATTGGAAAGATCTAAGATTACGCTTAAAAAACTTAAATTGGCTATTGAATCTATTTAGATGAAAATAATGATGAAAACTTCGCTAAAGACAAGTTTAGCGTAAGTACAAGCTTCACGCAAGAGTCACAAACTTCACGCAAGTTTATTGTTTGACTTCAGGTATTCAAGCGTCTTTGTGAATTGCAAATCCTGTTGGATATAGGACATATGGTCACGATTCTTTAGATTTGCGTTAACTCTTTTAGCCTCAGCCTCAATTTCATCTTTTGTGATTGTTATATTTTCAATCTTTGCAACAGCATCAAATATCAGGCGTGTCTTTATAATATGGGCGGCTATTTCGGCTTGTTCTTTGTTAAACTCATCCATAGTCTTTCCAAGATACTGTGCATAAACTTCCAAGTTAGCCCCCTGTTGGGCCAACCGGTATTCAAGATCTGCCAGTTGATTTTGAACCTGGCCATCGATCATTTTTTGTGGCACTTCAATTTTTGTCTCGGAGACAACTTTGGCTATCAAAGCCTCTTCGTCTTGCTTGACTGCTTGCTTTTCACTTTCCTGCTGGATCTTGGATTTTATGTCTGTACGCCACTCTACCAAAGTTTTAAATTCAGAAATTTCTGATGCAAGTTCGTCATTTAATTCAGGCAACTCTTTTACTTTAATCGCAGTGATTGTAGTAGCAAATACGGCAGGTTTACCAGCCAATTCTTTTGCATGGTAATTTTCAGGAAATTTAACTTTGACATCCAAGGATTCCTCTGCTTTCTTACCAACAAGCTGCTGTTCATAGGTATCAATGAAAGAATTCGAACCGATTTCCAATTCATAATCATCCGCTGTGCCACCTTGGAATGCAACACCATCAACTGTACCAATAAAGTTAATAACCGCTATGTCACCCATGACAATTTTGTGTCCGTTGGGTGCATTCACGAGTCGTGCTCGAACAGTACGCATCCTCTCCAGATAATCTTCTACATGCTTGTCTTCTACAGTAACCTTGGTTTTCTTGACCTCTAACCCCTTATATTTGCCAAGGGTAAATTCAGGTTGAGTTGCAACAGTTCCTTTGATAAATAGTCCATTCTCATCAACGCGTGGGTCAATAGTCGGATATTCAATTGGATTGATATCTGTGTTATCGTCCAACATTTTACTGTACATTGGACTAAATAATTCACCGATTGCGGTCTCCCAGAAGATATCCGCACCATAGTTCTTCTCGATTGTCTTTCGTGGGACCTTTCCCTTCCTGAAACCTGCGACAGCAAATTGCTTTCCATCTTTTTGGTATGCTTTTTCCAATGCTTTTTCCCATTCGATGATTGGGAAGTTCATTTCAAACTCTGCCTGACCCTGCTTTTTACTTAATATTTTATAAGCCATGGGGACAGTCTACACTAACTGCCACAAAAGCACAAGCACAATTATTATTAATCCAAGCCTCATCATCATCCCTAGGCGATATTGAGCTTGTTTTCTTTTTAGTTCCTTTGCTTCCGCTTCGCTCCACTCGGCATTCTCTCCCCTGCCGTCTATGATCGCTTTAGTGTTTCTAAGAAATTGGCTGCGATTGCGACTGGAGTACAACATTGATGCTGCCAGACCTATTCCAAAGAAGCCGAATGCAACAATCACTACAACTGGATTTTGAACAATAAAGTTAACGCAAACCAGAATAAGAAAAGCCATGCCGCACAGCAGCATGACCCTTACATAATTATCCTTTGGTATGTATCGCCTCACACTCTAGTTTAGATCATTCCTAGGATATAGTGCAACACAATTAATGTTACCGCAACAGCCCATGCGATAATGTACCAAATCCTGTGGCGCGGACGGCGGAAGACAAAGAAAAAGCTAAAGAATGCTACCGCAATGTAAGCCAAAATATGTGCGATGGTAGTTAATGCCGTGACGACTGCTCCATCACCGTCTATAACTGCGGCAATCAATAACACTATACCAATCAAAATTACCGCAGCAAATGACAAAAAGTACATTAGATGCTCTACTACACCCTGACGACGACCTGTTCTTGCCATATTTATACCTCCTTTTAGATATTCTATATCATAACTTGTCTTTGTATTCGTGTCAAATGATTTTGCAACTCTTCCGTTGGGTCGATTTCGAATTTAAGAGATTTACCGGTAATAGGGTGTGCAAATTCCAATCGAATAGCTTCCAGCATCTGTCCCGTTGTTTTGATTGATGATTTTGGATTATATTCAGGGTCGCCTGCGAGTGGGCGATTAATTGATTTCATATGGACACGAATTTGATGTGTTCTGCCTGTTTCTAATTGGAATTCAACGAGAGAGTGTTTTTTGAAAACTTGAAGAGGCTTATAGTGTGTTATCGCCGTACGACCTTGATGGTCAGGACAGGTGGTATAGATTGTACGCATCCCTGGGTGCCGGTTGATATTCTTACGGATTGCTCCGCTTTGTTCTACCCTGCCCTCGACCAACCCAATATAAGTTCGCTTGACATCATGGAATTCGAACATCTTTGACAAGGCAGCTTGGGTTTTGGCTGTTTTTGCTACTACCATTAACCCTGCAGTATTTTTGTCCAAACGGTGTACTATGCCTGCTCTTTCAATGTCCGAACCCTTGAACAGTAAGGCATTAAGTAATGTACCTGATCTGATTCCTGCCCCTGGATGAACGACCATTCCTCTGGGTTTGTTAATTATTATAAGGTGATCGTCTTCAAAAATGATATTTAGGGGGATATCCTCGGGTTCGGCTGGCATATCTTGCCCTGTCATTTCGCCTTCGACAATATCTCCGGCTCGGAGAATCTTACCCGATTTGACAACTTGATTGTTATGCAGGATACGACCTGCGTTAATCGCGTTCGTTATCTGACTGCGTGTCCAGTCCTCCCCCATCACCTTCTTGAGGTAACTGTCCAGCCTTTGCCCTGCGTTTTCGGCGGTGATTTTTAACTTCATCAATTATAAAGTACACTACTATCATCACGACTGCAAGGTTTATCCATGCATCTGCCAAATTAAATATTGGGTGATTCGGCCAAAAGTCAAACATTATAAAGTCACGAACATATCCCAAGAACACTCTATCAACAAGATTTCCGATTGCCCCAGCGAAGAAAAAACCGAAAGCAATATGTACAAGAAGCGGCCTTTGTTCTTTTCGAGTATACATTACATAGAAAACCGCAGCGGCAATAATCATTATAGATGATATCACTATTAACCATGTAGTCCCACCTGAGAACCATCCGAACGCCATGCCATCATTACGCCAATAAGTTATAGAGATTACGCGTGGGATAAACCGTACCACTTGCCCCAAATTAAGATTGAGTGCAGCAAAGTGCTTGGTTAACAAATCCGCCACCAACAAGATAGAGAACAAGGATCCAAAAATTATATACGCACGGGCTTGAGGGTTTTTTAAAAAAAAGGGGGGGGGCCCAAGGGTTTCTTGAGGGTTTTTGATTTCGCTCATTTACAGTTCCTCCTGTCATGGATAGAGTGTACCATAAGAGTTTCAGATGTGTATCAGGTTTTTGCAATATTCAATATGTAATTTAATTCGGTTGCAGCTTCGTAACAACCATTGGTCTTCGTTTTTTTCGTTGGAAAAAGAATTGTTGAACATCTTTCCTGACGGTTGTGCGAATGTCGTGTGGGTCGTCACCGTTAAGGTTATGCTTTTTCAGTGCACCACGAATTTCTTCTTTTAATTCAGGGATCATGGACTCCATTTCCTCTAGGTACAATAAACCTCTTGTAGTAATGTCTGGCCCTGATGTAATTTCGCCAGTTTGTTTATTGTAGCCAATGCCGATTACACAAATTCCCTCGGAACTCATAGTTGTACGGTCACGCAATACATTACTGTCGGTTGTCCCGCTGCCCTTTCCGTCAATTAGGCGAATGCCTGCAGGAACACTGCCTACCTTTTTAAGGTTATTAGAGGTCAGCTCCCACACATCTCCTATTTCTGGGATAGCTATGTTACGCTGTGGGACACCCATACGCATTGCAAGATATTTATGCTTTTTAAGGTGCTTGTGCTCACCGTGAATAGGAATAAAGAATCGTGGCTTTGCAAGAGCGTGGATGATTTTAATTTCCTCCTCGCACGCGTGACCAGACACATGAACCTCGGCGAGGCTTTCGTATACAACATGTGTACCGCGTTTAACCAAGTTATTGACAACTGTGTTGACGCTCTTTTCGTTCCCTGGAATTGGGGCACTAGACAGGATTACAGTGTCCCCTGGGCCTAGGTGAATTTTATTGAATTCTCCTGTGGACATTCGGGCAAGGGCACTGCCGGGCTCTCCCTGAGACCCTGTCAAGACGACAAGAACTTCCTCTGGTTTGAAATTGGTCACATGAGCAATGTCAATCAAGCGGTCCTTGTCAATTTTCATCTCGCCTATTTTCATAGCAGCATCAGATACATTCAACATGCTGCGGCCGCTAAATGCCACTTTCCTGTTGAATCTGGCTGCAAGATCAAGGAGCTGTTGAATCCTGTGCACATTGGATGCAAATGTGGCAACAAACAAACGAGTGTTCTTGAACCGATCGAATAATTCACCCATCCTCTCCCCTACGCTTGTCTCGGACATACTGAAGCCTTTTCTCTCGACATTAGTAGATTCACATAGCATTAGGTCGATACCTTTCTTGCCCAATTCGCCTATCCTGGTTAAGTCAATTATTTGCCCGTCAACTGGGGTTAGGTCAATTTTAAAGTCACCACTGTGGAAAACAACTCCTGCGGGGGTTGTAATTGCAAGTGCAAAACAACCTGAGACCGAATGGTTAACATGAATAAATTCAACTTTAAACGCACCGATGTCGACGACGGTTCGTGGCTTGACGGATACGGCTTTGACCTTGATTCCTGGGTGCTCGCGCAATTTATTGTCTATTAAAGCTAGGGTCAGTCTGGAGCCGTATATAGTCGCTGGGACATCTGCCAAGACATATGGCAGGGATCCGATGTGATCCTCGTGACCGTGCGTTATGACAAACGCTTTTACCCTGGCCTTATTTTTAATCAACCATGATACATCTTGAACCACCAGGTCAATTCCCGGCATTGAATCGTCGGGGAAACCAAGCCCTGAATCAACAACGATAATATCATCGCCGTATTCAAATGCAGTCATATTTTTTCCTATCTCTCCTACCCCACCCAAGAATACAAGCTTGAGTCCTTTTTCCTTTTGTTGCATTACTTGCTCCTTTTATAAATTTCGCTTTGGTCAAGTTCGACCTTTTTGCTTGAATTTGAACGCACTACGCCATTGTCCAGAGATATAATCCCAAGCTCGCGGAATACCGAATACACAAATACAAACTGATATGGATTGATTCTTTTGTCAGTGGCTTGTACTCTCGTATATAAGTTGTATACTCCGTTAACGCGTGTTCCTATGAATTTTTGCAGTAGTCTATAATATTCCACAAATGTGTTTCTGTCAACCACTAAATTTTGTCGGATCTGTTCAAGTTCATCGTTTTCAGGCCATTCCCCAGTAGTCAAGGCAAATTGCAGTGTGATTGCAAAACTCCTCTCGTCGTTAGGGTGTGGGATTATAGCTTTAGCGAGGGTCTTAATATTATTCGAGGAGGTCGATTCCTCGGAAGTCCAGTTCTTTTGAAATTCAAACAAAATGTATTTTGGGAAATCAAGTGCCAGTAGCTCGGTATGAATTGCTGCGTCAAACATAGTAAAATTCAAATAGCCGCCTGATTCGCCTCGAGAGCTGAATCGTATGTGCCGTGGATAATTCGGCAAAGTATTAACCGAGCATGACAAGACTTGCGTTGTAAATACTGGTGCAGGATTTTGACATCCAAGTGGTTCTAGCATTTCAAGTTCTTTTATAAACCTGGCATTTATATCACCTCGCTCTAGATGTAGATCAAACATTGTATCCTGTGATTCTGTTGGCAATTCAGTCTTGAGTGTATTGATGATGGATTCTTTGAACTGGTCAAGGTTTTTTTCCTCTAGGGATAATCCTGCCGCCATTACATGGCCTCCATAAGTTACAAGCAGATGAGCATGTCGTTCCATTAACTTGACCATGTCAATTCCTCGGATGCTGCGGGCACTGCCTTTCCAGACATTGCCATTCCTGCTGAGAACTACTGCGGGTTTTAAATATTTATCAGTCAGTCGTGCGGCAACAATACCCAGGACGCCCCCCTCCCAATTTTCTTTGTGGACAATGATTATGTTGTTCCTGTCTAATCCTTTGGCCAGGATGATTGCTTCGGCTTCGTCAGTAATATTTGCGGTAATCTTTTGACGGGATTGATTTAGTGTTCCCAGGCTTGATATTATCTCGTCAATTCGCTTTGGATCTTTTTCAAGCAGGAGGTCTAATCCCCTCTTTGCAACACCCATACGCCCTGCTGCGTTTATTTTAGGTCCTAGTTTATAGGAGATATCTTGGGACTTGATTGGGCCAAAGACATTGCAGCTCTTCGCCAGGGCCGTGATTGCAGGGTTGGAGTTCGCATTGATTCGCTTGAGTCCTTCATGTACCAAAACTCTGTTTTCGTTAACAAGAGGAACGATATCCGCAACTGTTGCAATTGTTGCTATATCAATGTATTGGTTTATGTCTGCACCCAAGGCTTGGACAAGCTTTAATGCAACCCCTGCCCCACACAGTTCGTCAAACGGATAGTCTTGGTTTGGTAACTTTGGGTTGACCGTAATACAGTCAGGGGTTTTTTCTGGAATTGCATGGTGATCTGTGACTATGCAATCTATTCCCAGACTTTGTGCATGGGCTATTTCATCTGGACAAGAAATCCCACAATCCACCGTTATTATCAGTTGCGGATCGAATCGCTTGTGCAGTTTGTCAATAAGTTCGATCGACAAACCATATCCATCTGCATCCCGATTAGGTAAAAAATACTTGGTACGGGCATATCGTGTTAACAAGTACTTGTACATTATAGCGGTTGCACAAATTCCATCACAGTCATAATCGCCTATGATTAGGATTCGTTCTTTTTTTGTTATGGCGGTGTTTATTCGGGACACGGCCTCTTGCATACCCTTAAGTTTAAAAGGGTCGTGCAGTTTTTCCAGCGAGAAGTCCATGAAATCCTTGACCTTTGCCGCGGTGTCAATGCCACGGATATATAATAATCTTGCAAATTTCTCGCTGAATCCCAGTCCTGAATATTCCGCCAATTCCTCCGAGCTCAAAGGCTCGGTCCGTTTGGCAGTATATCGCATTTTTGTTCTCCTAACTTTAAGTATAGACTAATTAAAAAGATCTGGCAAGTCATTTGCCAATAAAATTACATCCCCAGGGCGAAGAAGAGTTGGATATAGAGCCATTGCGTCATCAAGGGTCTTTGCGACATGTGTGCGTTCGGTTGGGAACTCGGCATCTTTCAGTCCTTCTAGCAGTGGTTTTTTGTTCGTCTCGTTAACAACGATAACATCGGATGCGACTTTTGCGATTTCCTTGGCATAGTTAAAGTTCGCCTCATCACCTGTTTCACCCAGTTCTATAATACCTGGGGTTTGAACAACCAATTTTCTGCCTGTTTTGTCGTCTCTAAATAACATCAGGACTTCTAAGGCGGCGGCAGTTCCCTGTACCGTTGCGTTATAACTGTCATCCAGAATAATTACCCCATTATAGGATTTCGTCAGCTGTAGCCGATGTGGAACAGGTTCAAGCTCGGATATAGCCCAAGCAATTTGTGCGGGGGTAACGCCCAGCTCGTACGCCATCTGGGCACACATAATGATGTTTTCGACATTGTGACGACCGAGTAACTTGGTTTCACACTCGATTTCGTACAGCATGAATTTGCAGCCAGTCTCTGTGATACGAATATCTTTGGCTGTCAATGTTGTAAGATGTTTGTTTTCTAATTCAAGTTCGTCGTAGACTTGTCTGCACAGCAAACTTTCCCCATTCAGGACAGCGGTTCCATCAGGGGGCAAGGCGTGGACAAGCTTGGCTTTTTCGATTTTGATTGCTTCGCGACTGCCCATTGTTTCGATATGGGCCGTTCCAATCGAGGTCAATAATCCGTGATGGGGCTTGACCAAATCACACATCTCTTGAATATCATGTGCATAACGCAAGCCCATCTCCATGATAAGAACTTGGTGGTCTTCGCGAAGGACCTCGTTTACAGTTCGGGCAAATCCCATAGGGGTATTGTATGACGCAGGTGATACCGCAACTTTGTATTTTTTTGCCAACATCGCGGCAAGGATGTTCTTGCAAGTAGTTTTGCCATAACTTCCTGTTATACCAATTCGTATGAGCTTTTTATGCTCGCGTGAGTGCAATTTTCTTTGTGCCCTGCGAACGAATCCTTGCTTGACATAAGCCTCGTACGGCCAAAGAACAAAATGAGCCTTTAACATAAAATCAGGCAACAACATCGGCGTTATTGTAATCAATGCAAATCCAACCCAATGGTTAATTATGACCTGTCCTAACCACAGCAACAGAAAACTAAAAGCAAATACAAATACAGCAATCCCCGCAGTCAACCTCATGACGCGCGGTGTCCATTTAAGTGGAATTTTCTTTTTTTGTCGCCTTGCATCCCAAATCAGGATGCTGCTAAACAGGATATAGAACAATACCCCAATAATTGGCCAATACAGATTATCCAAATGAATATAGAATAAAACATTCTTCAATGCCATCAAACCAAAGGAGATAAAGCTAAGTCCAAATAACCTGATAAAGAATTTAGCCCGCGAATCAAACAACCACTTTACAAAGGGTTTGACGCGGTATCCCGCCTGTTGAAAGACAAGTAAAATCCGATAGCTCATTATCACAAGCAATACCGTATTAACAGCCGCAACCAGCAATGCTGCTCCAAACATCAAGTACGATGAAAACCCAAACATAACTCTATATATTATCATACTTATCATCATGGACACAAGCAAGGAGTTTTTGCTGTTTTTACATGGATGGGGTGGGAATGAGGACAGTTTTGAACCTATCTTACCTTTTTTTAGAAGAGGGTTTACCTGCCTTACACCAAGTTTTATACCCAAACACCCATGGTGTATTGAAACTTATACAGATTTGGTCGAGGCATACCTTGATGGTAATAATGTCAAGAAATGCCATATCATTGCACATTCGTTCGGGGCCCGAGTTACAGTGTTACTGCTGAACCGTAATCCTGATCGTTTTGACAAAGTTGTACTAACGGGTGCTGCAGGAATACGGCATATAAGCCTTAAAGCAAGATGGAGACGATTGCGTAAAAGAGCCAGCCCTGACTACTTAGCTATGCCACTCGAAGGGCGAAAAACTTTCCAAAATATTGTGAATCGCGATTTAACGCCAGAGATTGCGAATATCAAACATCCTACCCTTTTGATATTCGGTAAACATGACAAGTCAATACCTGTTTCTGTTGGTCGCCGGTGGCGAAAGCTGTTGATTAATTCGGAATTAACAGTCTATAATAACAGTGGTCATTTTCCGTTTATTGACGAATCCTCACGGTTTATTAGGGATGTCAATGACATATTCTCGGTCGTATAGGGGCTCTAACTCTGCCCCAGTTGTTATCATCAATAATGTGCCATCAGCGTGCAGGGCATGGACGGGTTTTGGATGTGCCAAGCAATATGCCTTGATTATTGCAACGCCAACCCTTGCTCCGGTCCAGCTACCTGGACCAACCACGACTTCATAGTGGGTTATATCGGCGAAAGACAGTTTTGCCTGTTGCATCGCATCCTTGACCACTGTGTTTACCAGCTTGTCCTTTTGCTTGATATCTGGCGTTGGTTTATGTATGGTAACATCACCTGCCCGAACGGTGATTCCACTATCGACGGTGTTCATGAACAATAATTTGTCTTTCATCGTTCTCCAGTTTAACTATCTTGACATTTTTAATCAAGCCCTTAATCAAGCCCAGATAATGCGAAGGCAGCTTCTGTGCCCATTCAATAAAGACGACATTATCGCCTGTCAAGATTTCCTCTAAACCTAAATGAAGGTACTCTTCTTCCTCTTCAATACGATACAAGTCAAGGTGGTAAATGTTGGGTTCATAGTAATTAACAATGGTAAAGGTCGGGCTGGTCGCCTGGGAGTACATTGACTTGACAAAATGCGTTTTACCCGCCCCCATTTCACCAGTTAATAGATATACAGTTGCATGCATTGTCAATAATTCTAGCATGTATCGTATTTCAATACTATCAGATTTTTTGATTCGCAGCTTTTTTATCTTCCTGATTGCTTATCTGTGGGCAGGATATTTCATCCGCGGATTCGCCCTCAGTTTTCTGACCGCGTTCTTTATAACCACCCTAGTCAATGTTGGCATAATGGCCCTACATGCACGCAAGAGCAAGAGGCGACAAATGACCCGAGAACGACTTGATCACATGCAAACAATAGCACTGCAATTCAAATTTATGCCACAGGCCCAGTCTGCCCTGTTCCTAGCCGATTTAATTCCTCCATCTTCTGATTATCAAGTATTTAGCCTGTTACACAAATCCGTAACAGAATCCGACATTGTTGAGGCATTAAACAGGACATTTGCGACCAAGAAAACCATCATTATTGCTCAAGATTTTGACCCACGGATTCGAGCATTCTTTAGTGGGTTGCGTTTGAATATTGAACTTGTAAACTTCGAGATGCTGTATGATGAAATCCTCGAACCAAAGCAGGTCTTCCCTCCTATCACAGTCGAAAAAAAAGCCAATACCCGATTCAAATGGAGAGAGTTTCACAACTTGTTCTTTAACCGTCGCAAAGCAAAGTCATTCTTGTTGGTCGGAATATTTATCATGTTTACATCTTTAATTGTCAGACCATCGTTGTATTATATAATAATTGCCTCCCTAGTGTTTGGGGTGGCAATTGTGGGATTCCTGCGACCCCGAATTAACAACCAGTTTTTGGCAAGTCTGGTACCTGTTGACAAAAACCCTGAAATGGTATAGAATATTTCTATGGATATGAAGGCGGAAATTGCAAGTGCAATAGACAGTGGCAAGTTCACCATCACTGATGCGTATCTACCATTTACCACCGCCTGCCCAAAAAAGTGCAAGCATTGCTACCTAGACCCAAAAAAACCTGAACACATCAATGATGGTGTTATGGACAAATTTTTCAAGTTTCTGGGGCAGGCAAAGCATGTCAAGACCCTTCACATTGATGGTGGAGAGCCAACTATGAATAAACATGCTCCTCAACAATTAGAACACTGGATTAAACATCACAATGTATCAGTTAGAAGAATCGGCCTGGTCACAAGCGATTCAAACCTAAACAACGATACATTTTATGAACCACTAAACAGACTGGGTGCACTAATTAGTGTTTCAAAAAATATTTACTTACTGAAGTCAATTGACCCTGAAATGGAAGCACTTGATTACAGTATCATGGTTAACAAGGCTGTTAACGCGGCAAAGTCGCGTTACCGGAACATCGGATTCGCTGAAAAACAATTTTATACTGGCGAAGGTCAATTACTATACCCAAAAGGCCGTGCCCTTACAATGGAGGGGGCCGAATATTATGATTGGAAAACTTTGGTTAGGGAAAACCCTAGTCTTGGGTTTTCAAGAGATTTCTTTGAAATTAACCTGGAGGCAATATCCGTGACAACACGCGGACACATCTTGAAACCCGGCATCTGGTCAGAAACAGAACAACGCGACCCAGAAAATTACTTCGGTGACAAATCCATCCTAGAGACTGACATGAAGGAAATGGTCAAAGAACACGGCTGGGATACCAGACAATTATCGTACTAGCAATCAATCTTTTGTAACTCTCGACGGAGTCGTGAAATTATCTTCTTCTCAAGGCGGCTGATATAGGATTGAGAAATATTCAACATCTCGGATACCTCCTTTTGCGTTCTTTCTTCGCCTCCGCCCAGACCGAACCGCAGTTGCATAATTTCTTGCTCGCGAATACCCAGGCGATTGATTGCCAGCCACAGCAAGTTCTTTTCAACCCCCATATCCAGTTCCTCGTTGGTCCGGTCGTGACTGATTGCCACAACATCTCCCAGGACGATTTCGCTGCCATCACTGTCCGAATTAATTGGTTCGTCGATTGAAATGTCTCCGCGGTTCTTCATAACCTTCCTCAGGTGCATTAGAATTTCATTCTCGATACAACGGCTGGAATATGTCGCCAGCTTGATGTTACGGTCATATTGAAAACTGTTGACCGCCTTGATAAGGCCGATACTGCCGACGCTTATCAAATCCTCGATATCCAGCCCTGTGTTCTCAAATTTCTTGGCGATATAGACAACAAGACGCAGGTTATGTTCAATTAATTTTTGCTTGGTTTCGGGTTTGCCAAGGTGCAACTCCTGCAACAGGAGCTGTTCTTGATCTTTTGGCAAAGGTCTTGCCAAGGATTCGGTCCCGTTTATAAAATGGACGAAATCATCGCTCCACAGGTTTCGCAAGGTTATCTCGTAATAGAGTTTTGCTACGCGTTGAAATAACTTCATATTATCCTCCTCCTTTTTTCAAGCCAGGGCCGAGTGCAATAGTGCATCGTATCTAACCGCGTCTTTAAAGCCTCGCATAGAGACCCCTAGACGAATGTTATCGTGTGTTTTACCTTTGAGAATTTCCAACTTCTCGGGCTTGAATGTGAAGATTTTCGATTTGCCCGCGACCGTTGACAGAGGGATATATTTGCCTTGCTCTACCTCGCTCTCCCCCAATCTGTTCAGGACGATTTTGTCGGGCGGGATATCAGGAAACATTTTCAAGAACAAGGATAGAGAAATAATAACAACAGGAGCGTTCGTGTCAGGGTCGACAAGGCGATTGCCTGTATCAAGGTAACTTGTAACCTTGTATCTCTCGCCTTTGTGGTGAATAACGACATCACGGAGGTGTTGACTTACACTATGGCGTACATTCAGATATTTGATCAAAAGCTTAAAGATAAAAAACATTGCTAGAACTACGCCTGGTACCAATCCAAATGGTACAGATTCCAATCCGAACATCGACATCACACCAAAGACCGCTCCACCAAATGCAAATGTGTATGTAAGGAATAGAAGTAGAAAGAGTGTATATCGCCCAAGCGACTTGTTCTGGACAACAAATACCATCAATGCACCAACGAACAATCGAATGAAAAACATCCCTACCCCACTAAATGACAATAAGGGTAAGGTCAAGGCAAATGCTGTTCCGATAATCGCAGACAGAAGGACACGCCACTTAGGCACAGGTTGCTTGATAGTTTTAAACACAAAGTATAAAAGCATGGTGTTTATCACCATATTATCCAATATCGCGTGTTCGATATAGATGACCATCTCTCTACACTAGATGAGATTCGTTTGAAAAATATGCTAGATATTTTGGATTCATGTGATATATTGTTTTATGGGCTTCCTTAATAAATTTATCAGTAAGGGTGTAACGGTCGAGAAAAAACAAAAACCAATACAAAAAAAAGAACCAGAGTTCGAGCCGTTTATCTTGGATATGCCCTCCCCCCCGCCTCCCATGGTCGAGGCTATACCCACGCCAGAACAACCGCCACAGTCAAACTTTTTGTTTAGTGGTACTCTGGAAGGGCAAACCTTGGGGACAAGAAATGTCCTAGTCGTAACCCCACATACCAATGCCGAGGTAACACAAATCGTACAAAACCTGCAACGAGGCGAAGCCTGTGTTGTGAATTTGGAACACATTGACGAGGCGGACGCCCGCAGGCGTCTTGATTTCCTCTCCGGCGTTATTTGTGCCATCGGCGGAACAATCAAAGGTATTGACGAGAAAAAATTCATCCTGACCCCTCAGGGCCTTGGCGTTCGCGGGCAGGTATACTAAGGACGAGGCTCTCTACTTTTGTTGTCGCTTGCTTTTTGTTTCTGTTTCATATCATCGATTATTTTTGAAAGTTTAGTTAATTTGACATATTGGCTTGAAGCAGATGTAACTATTCCTGCAACAGCCCCAACTATTCCGCTCAAAACACCCGTTACACTTGCCTGCCCCAGGCGGTTTGCTAGAAGATTAGTGTCCTCATACCAAATACTCTCGGTAGCCGTTTGCATCCTTTCTGGTGAAGTATTTTCCATATGGGCATGTCTTGCCGCATCAATGTCAAATCCTTCGGGTAAAACTGCCCCGACCTTTGCCATTGCGTCGTCAAACTCGATACCCTCATTCTCGGCTTTTTCTTCGTAAAGATGTTGGATTCGTGTTGTAAAATCAAGATCACTTGGCTGAGTCATGTTAAATCCCCAAACTCCACCTGACAGTGCAAAAATACCAACACAAGCAGCAGAATACTTGCCTAAATCAGGTTGGTATCTAATCCATCCACTCGAATTCTACCCCACCTACATTAACGATACTGCCTGTAACCATCCCTTGTTTTTTCAGTTCTCTGATAACACCACTGTTTAGAAGTCGTTTTTGGAAATAGTAGTTACTCTCGGTATCGTTAAGGACAACACCACGAGCAAGATTATCAACCAAAGGCCCAGTTACAACAAAAGCACCCTCATCTTGGTAGACATAGAACTCGTTTTTGTCAACAGGCTTTTCTAATACGGTACTGATTTCAGGCGATTCAGGGTCAGGCAATTTCGATATAATTTCAAGAGCCTTATTCATCAGGTCAACCAGTCCTGCGTGCGTTGCAGCACTGGTCTCAAAAACTGGCGGAACCTTTTTACCTTTACCCATTGCCTTACGAAATTCTTTGATGATTTTTGGGTCAGCAATATCCAATTTATTTAAAATAATGATCTGAGGTTTATGAGCAAGGTCGGACGAGAAATTTTTAAGTTCATTGTTAATGGTGTGAAAGTCCTCGATTGGATTACGCCCTTCTGTTCCAGAAATGTCAATGACATGGAATAAAACCTTTGTTCGATTGATATGTCGCAGGAATTCATGCCCTAGTCCAACCCCCTCAGATGCTCCCTCAATCAGGCCAGGAATATCGGCAAGTACAAGGTTTCTATCTGCCCCATTCCATACCCCAACATTCGGATGCAAGGTCGTGAAATGATAATTTGCAATCTTTGGCTGGGCACGGGTAAGGGACGCCAACAAAGATGATTTCCCAACATTCGGAAATCCGACCAGGCCGATATCAGCAATAGTGTGTAATTCCAAGAATATGTCATGGGCTTTTGTAGGCTCGCCTAATTGAGAAAAGTTTGGCGTTTGTTTGCGGCTGGTTGCGAAATGGCTGTTACCCAGGCCACCGCCCCCCCCTTTAAGGGCAACATATTCCTGCCCAACTTCGGTAATATCGGCAAGCAGCTCTCCGTGGATGTTATAAGCCCTTGTGCCCAGGGGAACCTCGACATGGTAAATTCCACCACTTTTACCTTTCTTGCGTTGCTTGCCGCCATTCTCGCCGTCTGGGGCGTGGTATTTCTTGTTAAATCGGAAAGACACAAGGTTATCATCCTTTGTCCCTCCAATGAAAACAACATCGCCGCCGCGACCGCCATCCCCACCATCAGGGCCGCCCCACATATTCTTTTTATCACGAAAGAAAGAGGTATGGCCGTTTCCACCGTTACCAGCCTTGATATTAATTTTCACTTTATCTAAGAACATATAATATATATTAACATGTCATTAAAAGATTACGCAAGCAGTAGTAGGCAAGATTCCGACGCAATCAAAGAACCGTCTAATGAAAAAGAGGTTCGCGAGGCGGTTGGGCATTACGCAAAAATGAGCAACGACCAACTTATGGCAGAGCTGGTCAAACACATGGCGGCAAAACGGGAGAAAGGCGATATAGGATCAGTAAAAGAGACCATCGATAAAATCAAGCCATTCCTGAATGCCGAACAAAAAAAGCGACTGGAGGTGATTGTTGGTCAACTCGGAATTTGAGTTACCGCTGGAGGGCCAGCCCCGACCTAGATGCACATGCCACAGATGCTCTTCTAGTCATGCCTACCAACCCCCACCAAAACCCGAGGCCGAGCAAAAGTCGCCAATAGACTGGTCGGCGTTGGTAGGGCTGTTGCCTATGCTGATGGGTGGTGGGCAACACGCCCCTCTTGTCGAGGCAATCACCCCAATGCTGCAGGGCAAGAAATTAGACATCAACTCCCTACTACCCTTATTGCCCCTATTGTTTACCAAAAAAGAACAAGCACCAGCTGACCCCACGCCCCAGACCAAGGGCGATAAAATAATTCGGGTCGATGATTACCGCAGACTGTGATTTACCCCCTTAAACCTCAGGAAGTAATTCAGGTTGTGGATCGCAACATTTGTCGTGACAACCGAACTTGAGCTTTGTCACAGCAGCGTATTTTAGAGCCTCAGTTTCAAAATCTTCGATGCGACCCTTTCTAGCGACTGATGCATCAGCCCGACCATGAATTTTTGACAATAAATATTGCGTATGAAACCCACCTAAATAAGGTGAAGTGAACCTATCTGTATCTTCCCTTTCACTTGCAAATTCTCCACTTGAACCTGCCATCAGATAATCCCAAAAATTGGGCACACCTTCAATTCCCAGGCCACAGAGGTAACCATCGCGTAATCCCAGAAACTTTGCATCAGCCCTTCCTGCTTTTCTTTCCTGCTTTGTTCCCTCTGCTGCTTCCCACAGTTTTGCAAAAACTTCTAGTTTTTCTTTCATATGGAATACTATCACATTATCACTAAGTTTGCAAATGCAAAAGATTTATTTTAACATTTAATTCTTTTGTATGTTGAATTTTGTCATTTAAGGGATCAATATCGAAACTCAGGTGCTAAACTGCTCCGTCAA